>JAEIGA010001036.1_pt1 | contig 41982 bp, 36 predicted proteins | sample 9270691 | NCBI WGS metagenome assembly JAEIGA01 (sample SAMN17057246, study PRJNA624740) | gut metagenome | biome: biome; isolation source: fecal sample | host: Bos grunniens | place: China: Xizang | collected 2019 | reverse complement strand
TTTGCTCGTCGAGCGACAACATAGCCGAGGACTACCGCCAAGTGGCGCGTAGCCTCGGCTCTTTGTTAGCCCAAAACGGCCACGAACTGGTATACGGTGGTACGCCTTGCGGGCTAATGGGCGATGTAGCGCAAGCCGCTGACCAACAAAATGGAGAAATTACAGGCATTATTCCCGAAAATTGGAAAGACTCCGAGTGGGTAAACCCCTACAACACCCAAAACATTTTTGTAAAGAACCTAGCAGAGCGCAAAGCCTTAATGGCCAATATGGCCGATGTTTTTGTGGTACTACCAGGCGGTATTGGTACCCTAGACGAAGCCTTTAGCATCATGGCCATGCACCAAATAGGAGAAACCACCAAAAAGGTATATTTTATCAATAGCAACGGCTTTTTTAGTGGCATTGAGCAACAATTAAACCACTGCTTAGAAGAAAACTGCATGACCATGAACAGCATGAGCGCATACAATTTTTTTGAATCTATCGAAAAACTGCCACTATGAATCTAACTAGGAAGATAATTGCCTACCTTCAACTCATTTCTGGCACAGCATTATTTGCATCCCTGCCCATTTACTTCAATACCTTTACACAATGGGCTATGATTCTTTTCATCACCACTTCTATAATGGATTCTCTATTACAAAGAAGATTTTCGGCAAGAGAATTACTTACCATGGAGAAGATTCCATTTTGGGCGTGTATAGGCACGTTTTTACTATTATTTGTTTACTTACCCATTGACCATTACAGAGAGCATTGGAACATTCTAGCAGAAAGTCGACTTGCTTTTCTGCTATTTGGTATCTTAGGATTACTGGGAACGCGGAAAATTCCTACTAAAGTTTTAGCTTACACCAGCATCATTGTTTCCACTTGCCTTATCGGATATCTGCTCTACTTATTTGAACCTCTTTTACCTGGAGCTAAAAACTGGAAAGTAGTACTCAACCTGTGTCGTACAATCAACATTCAAGCACACATGGCATTTAACCTGTACTTAAATATTGCTATTATCTCTTGCTTTTGGTTATTTAAGCAATACGACTCGTGGATAAAACGAGCGCCATTACTTTTCTTTATAGGACTATTCTACACTTGTATCGCCCTGTCAGACGGAAGAATCGGTATTGTTTCTTGCAACATTATAATGGTAATTGGATTCCTATACTTATTGCCTACTACGTACAAAAAGAAAGCACTGTTTATTATGGCACCTATTGCTTTGGCAGTATGTTTTGTACTAATCAATAATCATTTCAAACAAACCTCTGTAAACAATTTTACACACGATTATCGATACGCTATTTGGAAAGAAGGAGCCAAGATTATAGCAGAATCACCCGTTGTAGGAATAGGTGCAGGAACCGCAGCTTACACCCTATCAGAAGCCTTTAAAAATTCAGAACATCTTAGTGCTCATATCTTCTTGATAGAACAGGCTGCCTTATTAAAGAATATTGTAGGCGCGCATCCACACAATCAGTTTATGCAATCGTGGATGGAGCATGGCATTCCTGGTTTACTATGCGCATTTGGTTGGCTAATAGTTCCTCTTATCTGCCTTAAAAGAAATAAAAGCAACGTATTTGTTATTACAATCTGGACGTTAATTATCATCCAAATGCAAACTGACGTTACCAGAGGATCCTTAACTGATTTAGGATTTTGTTTCTATTTGCTTTTGGCCATGAACTATGCCCAGCAAAGTTCCAAAGAAGTAGTAAATAGCAAATAAAGGCTTCTTTAATACCCACGCACAACGAGACATGATAACCGCTTGCCTTAATCGAATATCCAATGCCGAGAAACAGCCACGTCCGTAACGTGCAATGATATATCCTTTTATATCAAAGTCTACCGACTTATGAAATTTAATTCGCTTATCCAAACTACTGGTATTGCTTATAGAAGTATCAGAAATGCGATATACAGCCGTGTGTTCTGGCAAATAATGTAAGTCCCCATTGGCTAACAACGACAACCAAACAGGATAATCGAACGTAGTAAACTGACGCTCTATGTAATCGTCGATGTTGCAATACTGGTTGTACGCACTACGTCTAAAACATACCGTGGGCGAAAAAATAATGTTACGGTACAAGATATGGTCGTAAGGCGTTTTGCCAGGTGTATTAAATAAATAAGAGGCATCAATATTGGGAATAAACTGGCCTCTTTTTAAGTGTAACACACTCGAAAAAGACAAATGACAGGTAGGATGTGCATCCAAGTAATCTACCTGTTTTTGCAATTTTTGCTCATCAATCCAATAATCATCGCTCTCCAAAACTGCCAAATACTCGCCTTTTGCCTGGTTTAGAAGAAATTTATAGTTGTTAAGCAAACCCTGGTTTTGCTCTTGTTTGAACACCTTTACACGTGCATCTTTTGCCGCATACTCCATGGCAATGGCGTAGGTATTATCGGTAGAGCAATCGTCGTTAATCAACAATTCCATTGCGAACGATGTTTGCTGTGCCAAAAAACTTTCTATTGCTTGCGCAATGGTAGTTTCATGGTTGTATGTAGGCATCAATACGCTTACCTTCATTTTAATGTTGCTTTAATTTTTTAAACAAGGTTTCCCACTGATCTATGATTGTATTCACAGCGAACTTTTCTTTTACATACAGTGACGCTTGTTGCGAATATTGCAAGCGCAACGCATCGTTGCTCATTAAGGTTTGTAGCGCATTGGCCAAGGCTGCCACATCGCCTGTTGGCACCAAAAGCCCCGACTTTTGGTGTTCTATAATTTCCGACGGACCCGTTTGACAAGCAAAAGCCACCGCCGGCAAACCACAGGCAGCCGCCTCTATCAACACCAATGGCAATCCTTCAAACCGCGACGAAAGGGCATAAATACTGCACGAAGCAAACAGTTGCTGAATGTTATTGGTAGGGGGCAACAGTTGCACAGAATCGCTTAATTGATGCTGTTGAATATAATCTTGCAAGCGCTTGGTGTGTTTTCCTTTGCCCACAATCAACAATTTCCAATCGCCTTTGTCTTGTACCAAATTCCAGGCCTGCAACAGCCAATCGAAACCCTTTTGGGCTGTATACCTACCCACAGCCACTATCTGGTGGGCGGTAGGCGCTACGTATGCAGGCACCTCGATGGTAATAGGATTATGAATGCATTGTACCTTAGTGGTATTGTATTTTTGTCGATACGATTGAGCGTCCTCTTCTGTAAGGGTTACCACACAATCGCCGTATTTAACCGCCAATTTGCGCGATAATTCATGCATGCGCTTGCTCTTCATTAAGGTATTGAAATGCTCCCAATAAATAGTGGTATAAGGGCGACAAGCAGGAATTTTAAAGGTAGCTCTGGAGGCATCTACCACAACAATTACATCGGGCATAATTTGAGCAAAGCACTTTTTAAGTCGATAATGTCTGCGCAAATCGCGATAAGGGAATATACTATTATCGGAACCCTTATGGATATAATGAAGTTGAACAGCTGGTAAAACAGGGAAAAATGGCTTTTCATTACCTACCAACGACACAATGTGTACATCATGTTTGCGTAAACTAAGTTCATTGGCTATTTGAATGGTCACCCTTTCGGTACCACCAATGTTGTCCAAGGCTTTTATAAGAAACACAAGCTTCATGGTAGTATTACAGCACAGATTTAAACCTTTCTGGTATTTGAATAATCAATTTCCACCCTGCCATAGAAGGTTTATTGAGCGCATAAATAGGCCTACATAGGGTTTGCATCCAACGCCCCCACCTTACGTATTTTTCGGATGTTTTAGGTTTGGCTTTTGATACCATGTATATGGTTTTTGCACGACGTCCGATGTGCTTACCCCAGCCTGCAGACATTCTATCTTTGTCTTGGTAGCGATCTTCTATCATTTTCATATCGAAACTACCAAAATGAAACAGGTACAAATTAGGATCAATGCTAAAGTTATGCCCTTTTACGCGATGAAATCCAGCCCCCCAACGGCAAGGCTTGTTTACTATAACGGGTTTGGTATACCTAGAGCATATATACGCATATGAACGTTGCGCTAAAAAGGGTTTATTCCAATCAATTACAGCTTCTTTGTCTAGGTGCTGACCCACATCAATACCCAAAGCACTTTTACAGCAATTTACTTTTAAATCAGAAAGATACGCACGCAACGACTTGCCTACCTTAGGGTCTACTACCAAAAATTCATCGGCATCACAACCCACCACCATATCGTAGCCACTAGCCAACAATTCAGTAGCACGTTCCGAAAGAAACTGCAAACGACCTTTTTCTGCTTTTACTACCTGTCCACCAATTTTAGGAACTTTGGTAACATTCGATTTGCCTGCTTTGGCAGGAACCGATTGGTCTACCCCGTCTAAGAAAATGTATAAATTTTCTTCGCCAAACTCTTTTCCATAATACGAAACCCACTTATTTAGAAAGTTTTCGTCGTTACGGGCCATGGTAATGATTGCTATTTTTTTCATAATACAGAAGAAAAACGTGAAGGAATACGGATAACCATCTTCCAATAATACATGTACGGACGAATCCACATAAAAGGATGGCGTATTATGGTTTGCAAACATCTAGCAACTGGCAAGTACTTATCGCCATCTAGTGCTTTCTTATCAGTTACCAAACGAATGGTGCGGTAACGTTGGTTCATATGGGTAGTCCATCCCTCGCTAATACGTTCTTGGTCGTTAAATTTGGCTTTATAAATACCATCATCTACCGAACCAAAATGAAACAAATACAGGTTTTTATCGATGCGATAGTTGTGTCCTTTTACCCGATGAAAACCAGCTCCCCAATGCACTGGTTTAGACACCACCACAGGTTTGGTGTATTGAGAATCCATCAATGCATACTTGCGTTGGCTCAAAAAGGGTTTGGAACCGTCTATGGGTTGCTCTTCTTTTAAATGATGGCCCACGTCAACACCCAAACCAGATATACATGGATTGCATTTGGCATGACTCAAATATTCTACCAACGATTCTCCAACTTTTGGATCAACCACCAAAAATTCGTCGGCATCACTACCAATAACCAAATCGTAACGTTGCAACAACAAGTGTGCCTGCTCGTTTAAAAAAGCAATACGGGTACGGTCTGCTACGGTTACCTCTTGCGACACACGCTTACGCACCACAACATTTACCTTTCCAGTATCGTAAGGTAGCGACTGGTCTTCTCCGTCCAAGAATACATACAAGTTCTCTTCGCCCAATTGCTCACTGTAGTACGATATCCATTTTTTTAGAAAAAAGGCATCGTTACGGGCCATGGTTAATGCACAAATACGCTTCATAATGACACAAAGGTAAGTAAATTCTAACATTTTCTATAAATTTTTATTACTTTTGTGCGATTTTGAAAGATGAAACAAACCATAGAACAAATAACAGCACCCATTACTGAGCACATTAATTGCTACAAGGAAACCTATCAGTTAGCACTCAAAAGTGACAATGCGCTAGTACAACAAATGGTGAAACATGTAAATGCCTCATCGGGCAAACAGATGCGTCCCATCATGGTTTTCTTGTGTGCACAGTTGTGTGGGAAAGTTACGATGACTACCATTCATGCAGCCATCGCCATCGAATTGCTACATGTGGCAACACTTATTCATGATGATGTTCTAGATGAATCGGACGAACGCAGGGGGAAACCTTCATTACTTGCAAAATTCAAAAGCAAAGCATCTGTTCTAGGTGGTGATTTCTTCTTATCGGCTGCCTTATCCGAAGCAGTAGAAACACAACATATAGGCATTATCGAACTCATTGCCAATATGGGTAAAACACTTGTAGATGGAGAGTTATTACAACTTTCTGGAAGCAAAGAAGCCATCTACCGCGAAGATTATTACATGGCAGTAATTAAAGCCAAAACAGCCTCTCTTTTTCATACTTGTGCCAAATTAGGCGTTCTTTCGGCAGGCAAAGGAAATGACGTAAAAGCACAACGCATCATTGAAATGGGCGAAAACATTGGTATTTGTTTTCAATTAAAAGACGATATGTTCGACTATCAAGATGGAGAACAAATTGGAAAACCCATTGGAAATGACATTAAAGAAGGAAAGATGACCTTGCCTCTTTTGTATGTCTACGAAAATGCTACCGATAAAGAAAAAGAAGAAATTCTAGAAGCTTTTACCAATCAAGACTACGCCTACATCAACCAAATTGTTGTGGAAAAAGGAGGCATGGCATACACCCAGCAAAAAATTACATACTACAAAGAAAAAGCCTTGCAATGCTTGCAAGACTTTGAAGACACACCAACACGTAGAGCACTGGAACAATACATTACGTTGGTGGCAGATCGTAAAAAATAATTCTTACCTATTTAGCACAAATTTTTCAATGGCAAGTGCCACGGCGTCTTCGTCGTTGGTATAGGGCGATACATAGTTAGCTGCCGCTTTTACCACCTCTTGTGCATTCTGCATGGCAACACCCATACCCGCATACTGAATCATTGACAAATCGTTAAAACCATCGCCACACGATAGCAAGTTTTGGGCAGTCAAACCTTGTTGCTCCAATAAGATTCCTAACGAAAAGGCTTTGTCAATTCCCTGGGGCATGATTTCCAAAAAGTAAGGTTCGGAACGATAAATGCTCAAATTAGGAAATTTCTCTTTCATCAGCGCCTCTACTTTTACCAATTTTTCGGGGTCGTCTACCAACAAACATTTGGGGGTTTGAAAGGTAGTGGATTGGGCCAAATTAGACACTTCTACCACAGGCATTTTATTGATGGTGGCTTCTTTTTGAACGTAAATGCTTTGCGCAGATGTTGTATAAAGCGCCTCGTTGCTATAGGTAATGGCGGGTACATCCAACAAGGCTGCTTGCTCGCAAATAGCTGCCACTTCTTGGGCACTTAGGACATTTTGATACAATACCTCTTGGGTGACATAGTTGATGATTTTAGCGCCATTAAACGATAAAATATAACCGCCTATTTTGTCCATACCCAAGGTTTTTGCGGTGGGCTCTATGCCAAAGGTAGGGCGTCCCGATACCAGTGCTATCTGCGCACCTTGGCGAACTGCCTCGGCAAGGGTATCAATGTTCTTTTGCGATATTTCTTTTTGGCTGTTCGCCAAGGTGCCATCAATGTCGAGGGCAATGATTTTGTACTGCATAAACTAAGTGTGTTGTAAAACCTCCATTCGGTTGGCATCCAAACGAATAAACGTAAAGAGCATAATGGTAAAGCCCCACAGCGACGACCCACCATAACTAATGAACGGAAGCGGAATGCCAATTACAGGAGTTATACCCGTTACCATCCCTAAATTGATAAAAAAGTGAAACAAGAAAATGCTAACCAATCCGTATCCATAAATTCTAGTAAAGGCAGATCGCTGTCGTTCTGCTAAGAAAATAAGGCGTATCATAAAGAAAGCATACACGGCAATAAAGAGCACTGAACCTAAAAAGCCACGTTCCTCGCCAATGGTGCAAAATACAAAGTCGGTATCCTGCTCAGGCACATAACTCAGTTTGGTTTGTGTACCGTTTAAGTATCCCTTACCCAGTACTCCGCCCGATCCAATGGCAATTTGCGATTGACGAACATTGTACCCTGCTCCCTGCGGATCTTCTTCCAAACCCAACACTATTTTGATACGAACCTGTTGGTGAGGGGCCAAAACGTTGTTAAAGACATAGTCGGCAGTTAAAGCTAACCCGATGGTACCCATCAAAAACAAGGCTACCAAGAAATAGGTTTTACGTCTTATCATGTACATGCGGGCAAACAACAGAACAATGGTGATACCCATAGTAGCAAATGCAATATGAGTGTACAAAATAGAAGGGTAAAAATAATGCAAGGCAACTCCAGAAAGTAAACACAAGGCATATACCCCTAGCATCATTCGCACACACAATTTATCGCGCGTATATAGATGAACAAAAACAATGGCTACAACTAATGCAATTATGAATGTAATAATAAAACCATAAATCTCTGGCGATTCTGCCGCTCCTGGTAAATTATTATAGCGCAATACCAAGATAAAAAAGAGAACTACCAGTACACCTAAAACCAGAAAAATACCATTCATTCCTTCTCTAAATAGCACCAAAAGTAACGATACAAATACCAATGCCGAACCCGTTTCGGATTGAGCAATAATAATAAGAGCCGGTAAAAAGATAATGCCTAACGAAATAAGAAAATTGCGCTTGTTGTCTAACGAGAACTGATACGAACTCATAAACTTTGCCAAGCACAGCAACGTGGCATATTTAGCAAATTCTGCAGGTTGAATTTGGAAAGAACCTATACGCAACCACGAGTGAGATCCTTTAATGTCTGGTGCTATAAAAATAGTCAGCACCAGTAACAGCATCATCAGGGCATAAAAGACGTACGCCACATTGTTGTAGAACTTACTGTCTACCATCATGACTACCAACGCCACAACAAATGCACAAGCAATCCAAATTAACTGCTTGCCGTGGTTGGTCGAGAAATCTAAATACTGCGTATCCTCAAAGTTATAGCTGGCTGCATAAATGGTAATCCATCCAAATACAACCAGGAATAAATACAAACCAATGGTCAGCCAGTCAATCTTTTGCAATATATTTACATTTCTTGGCATCGTTCTACTAATAAAAAGATTTTTCCATCATATTCTTTTCTATTTGCAAACGCGACGGATCTATCTCGCGATTCAAATATTTTTCTATCATCAAACTAGCGATAGGAACGGCCCAAGTAGCCCCAAAACCCGAATTTTCTACATAAACAGAAATGGCAATCTTTGGATTATCCTTTGGTGCAAATGCCATAAAAATGGAGTGATCTTCGCCATGAGGGTTTTGCGCTGTACCTGTTTTTCCACAGAATTCAATGCCAGGGATTTTGCCGTAACGTGCGGTACCTTTTTTTACCACTCGATGCATGCCTTCAATGGCCACATCAAAATATTTTTCGTCGATATCTACTTTATGAGGCGTACGATAAGTTTTATCAACCAAATCATCGCCTACTTTTTTTACCAAATGGGGAGTATAATAATAGCCCTTGTTGGCAATAAGTGCCGCTAAGTTGGCTATCTGCAAAGGAGTCGACAAAAGTTCACCTTGCCCAATGGCAATAGAAATAATGGTAGCCGATTTCCAACCTCTTTTGCCATAAATTTTATCGTACGTTTGGCTTCGGTACACAACCCCACCTTTTTCACCAGGATAATCAATGCCCAATTCATCGCCAAATCCCATATCAAACACATAATCACGCCAAACATTGTAGGCACCCTGAATAGAACCGTATTTGTCCAAACGCTCATCAAACATGCGACGCAATCCGTAACAATAGTAAGCATTGCAAGAAGTCTCAATAGAGGTAGGCAAATCAATGGGCGACTTATGATGATGGCAACCTAACTTACGAGTTTTTGTGTAGTAATACCCATTTTTACAAGGGAACAATGTGTTTCTATCAAAAATATTCTCTTGTTGCATAATAAGCGCTTGCACCAACTTAAAGGTAGAACCCGGAGGGTATTGTGCCATTACAGGCCTATTAAACAAAGGTTTTGTGGTATCCGCTGCCAACGTAGCATAATTGGCCGATCGCTGCCTACCCACCAATAATTCAGGGTCAAAAGAAGGAGCAGATACCATGGCCAAAATTTCGCCCGTTTCGGGTTCGATGGCAACAATACTTCCCATCTTTCCTTGCATCAACTTTTCGCCATACGCCTGCAGTTCCATATCCAAACTTAGGGTAAGGTTCTTACCTGGAATAGGGGCTACATCATTGGCACCATCATTGTATTTTCCCTTGATTCTTCCATGCACATCGCGCATTAAGATTTCTTCTCCCTTGGTTCCCCTCAAATAATTTTCATATTGTTTTTCGAGTCCAGATTGACCAATATGGTCGCCACGTTTGTAGTAAGCATCAGCATCTATTTGCTTTTGCGACGCCTCGCCCAACGAACCTATCTGCAAGGCTCCACATGGCAATGTGTACTTCCTAGCTACCCTTTGTTGCACCAAAACTCCCGGAAAACGAAACAATTTTTCTTGCAACTCACCGTACTCTTCATAAGTGATTTGAGAGGCAAATACTTGCGGTGTATAGCGCGAATATCCCGGATTTTTACGACGGTTTTTGATCTCGTCCAAGCGCACGTCAAATTCCGCACGTGTTATGTTCATGGCATTACAAAAAGCCAAGGTATCAAAGTCAACCATCTCACGCATCACTAGCATGACGTCATAAATAGGCTGATTGGAAACCATTAGGTTCCCGTATCGATCGTAGATAAGACCTCTAGAAGGATAAAGTGTTTTTTTGATGAAGGCATTACTATCTGCACTCTCTTTGAAACTATCATCTAGTACTTGTAAAGTAAACAAACGCACCACAAACAACAATGCCACCAATAGTACAAGCAATACCATAACAATTTGGCGCGATTGGGAGTCTTGATGTTTACGTTTGTACTGCATTACCTAGAACGAATAAATTCGTAACAAAGAATCAAGAGCATAGTAGATACCGTGTTGATAACGATACGGAGAAAGACAACACCAAACGCATAAAAGGAGAACGCCTCTAGCATATACAATGCCGTATGGTGCAATAAGATTAGAACAAATATATATTTTATATAATCAATCCAACCAACACGCTGCAACGTAAGCTTATCTTGTTGAACATTCAAACTAGAAAACAGCATACGTATCCAAGCGTTGCGAACAAAACACAAGAGCACACAAGCAAAAGTATGCACACCCATGGTATTTGCAAATATATCAACAATAAAACCCATTAAAAACCCCAAAAGCATGCTTTTCGAGGTTTTATATGAAATGGGTAAATCCAAAAAGAAGATGAGGTAAATGTACGGATTTACATATCCCAAAAAATCAATGTTATTGAACAATAGTACCTGTAACAACAACAAAGTAACAAAGCGTAATATGTAAGGCAATACTTCTCGCATTTTATTGCAATGCTTTAAATTCTTCCATACCAGCAAAATGGATGACATTCACATCCGATAGTTTGCCAAAATCTACTGATAATTCAACTTTTATCGCTAAGGTTTGATCCTTTTCATTTACCACCACATCCACCACTTCGCCAACAAGAATACCTCTGGGGAAAATGGCAGAAAATCCACTGGTTACTACCTTTTCGCCTTTGGAAACCTTAACATAACTAGGTACTTCGTTCAATACTGCGTAACGATAATCAGTTCCGTCCCATTGTAACGACCCAAAGTTCTGACAAGACTCCAATCGACAACTTATACGAGATTGCACATTGATAATGGGCATAACCATAGCATAATGTTGTGAGACGGATTTAACTATACCCACAACTCCGTTTGCTGCCACCACACCCATATCTTGAAAAACACCATCATCGGTGCCCTTGTTCAATGTAATGTAATTCTGAGATTTGTTGATAGAATGCTGTACGATATGCGCAGAAAGATACTGATAAGGCAACCAATAAGAAGAATCCGATAAACTCACCAACACAGAATCGGGACCAAAAACAGCAGGTTCTTGTTGCGCTCTTAAGTGTTCAATTTCATTCTTTAACGCCGCATTCTCTGCCGATAAATCCTGGTTTTTTTCGTGTAAATCAAAATAGTCGCTAACAGCATCCACCCCTTCAAATAAAAAACCAGAAACCCAATTGGCAGAACTTAACACAACAGACCGTTGATACCCATTGAACTGTATCAACATGATTATTGCTACCGCTTCTAAGAATAGAAACTGTAGCAATAAACTAAATCTTTTAAGAAACTGCAAAAGGGTTTTCATGCGTTGGTTGCCTACAAAACATTAACGCATCAAGAACGAATATTTGTCAATGTTTTTCAACGCCAAACCAGTACCACGTGCTACGGCATGCAATGGGTCGTCAGCAACAATGAATTTAATGTTCATTTTCTCGTTCAAACGTTGCGCCAATCCACGAAGCAAAGCACCACCACCGGTTAGGTGAATACCATTGCGCACAATGTCCGCATACAACTCAGGAGGAGTAGCTTCTAATGCCGAAAGAATAGCAGCTTCAATCTTAGAAATTGATTTATCTAGGCAGTGAGCCACCTCTTGATACGAAATTGGAATAGATAGTGGCAAAGAGGTCATACGGTTAGGACCAACAACCACAAAATCTTCTGGAACTTGATCTTCTGGCAATTCGGTAAGAGCCGAACCTACGTTGATTTTGATCAATTCTGCAGTAGGATCATCTACTTTAATGTTGTGCATACGACCCATGTATTCGCGAATGTCGCTAGTAAAATCGTCACCTGCAATACGAATAGAACGGTTGCAAACCAAACCACCCAACGAAATAACAGCAATCTCGGTTGTACCACCACCTATATCTACAATCATGTGACCTACGGGCGCTTCAACGTCTAAACCAATACCCATGGCTGCTGCCATTGGTTCAAAAATCATGTAAACGTCACGACCACCTGCGTGTTCCGAAGAGTCGCGCACCGCACGAATTTCTACCTCGGTACTACCCGATGGAATACATACAACCATACGCAACGATGGAGCAAACAAGCTGCTACGTGACGAGATCTTTTTGATAAAACCACGAATCATCATTTCGGCAGCGTCGAAGTCTGCAATCACACCGTCACGCAAAGGACGTACGGTACGAATATTGGGGTTGGCCTTACCGTGCATCATCGATGCTTTTAGACCAACAGCTTTCAAGTTACCAGACGAATCAAGTGCCACAATAGATGGCTCGTCCAATACAATTTTATCGTTTTGAATGATAATGGTGTTGGCTGTACCCAAGTCGATAGCCAACTCTTGTGTGAATGAAAATAAACCCATTATATGTTGTCTTTTAGTGTTTAAAGTGACGAATACCGGTAGTTACCATGGCAATACCGTTTTCGTTACAATAGTCGATTGATAAATTATCTTTGATAGAACCACCAGGTTGTACCACTGCATTAACACCTGCTTTTGATGCAATTTCTACGCAATCAGGGAAGGGGAAGAATGCATCAGATGCCATAACTGCACCGTTCAAATCAAAGTTGAAAGTACCTGCTTTTTCGATGGCTTGACGAAGTGCATCAACGCGCGAGGTTTGACCTACACCGCTAGCACACAATTGTTTGTTTTTAGCCAATACAATAGCGTTCGATTTGGTGTGTTTTACAATTTTGTTAGCAAAAATCATGTCTTCGATTTGTGCTGCAGTAGGTTCGGTAACCGTAACGGTTTTCATTTGCTCTTCTCCTTCTGTGCTGTTGTCGCGATCTTGTACCAATACGCCGTTCAAAAGCGAACGGAATTGTTTTTCGGGACGTGCAAATGGTTTTTGAATCAAGATGATGCGGTTTTTCTTTTGCGACAAAATTTCTAGCGCATCCATGTCGTAATCGGGAGCAATGATTACTTCAAAGAAAATTTTGTTGATTTCTTCGGCAGTTGCTTTATCGATAGGAGCATTGGCAATCAATACACCACCAAAAGCAGAAACAGGGTCGCCAGCCAAAGCATCGTTCCAAGCTTCTAACAAAGTAGGACGCGAAGCCAAACCGCAAGCGTTGTTGTGTTTTAGGATGGCAAAAGTAATGTCATCGAATTCCGAAATTAGGTTGATAGCCGAGTCGATATCTAGCAAATTGTTGTAAGAAATTTCTTTTCCTTGCAATTGTTCGAACATTTCGTCAAAGTTGCCGTAGAAATAACCTTTTTGGTGTGGGTTTTCGCCGTAACGCAAGGTTTTAGCATCGTCTTTTGCATAACGGAAAGCACTGCTATTGCCACCATCAAAGTAGTTGAAAATAGCTGAATCGTACAACGACGATACAGCAAATGCTTCTTTCGCAAAGAATTTACGTTGTTCCAAAGTACTTTGTGCGCCGTTTTCTTCTAGCATGTCCATCAATGGAGCATATTGAGCTTGCGATGCCACAATCACCACATCGGCAAAGTTTTTAGCAGCAGCACGGATGAGTGAAATGCCACCTATGTCAATTTTTTCGATGATGTCTTGTTCAGGAGCACCCGATGCAACGGTTTTTTCGAAAGGATACAAATCGACAATTACCAAGTCAATTTCTGGAATCTCGTATTGAGCAATTTGTGCTTGGTCGGTTTCGTTATCGCGACGGCACAAAATACCACCAAATACTTTGGGGTGAAGGGTCTTTACACGACCTCCTAAAATAGAAGGATACGAAGTTAGGTCCTCTACAGCATCGCAAGGAACGCCCAACGATTCAACAAAGCTTTGAGTACCGCCTGTTGACAAGATGCGAACACCTTCGGCATGTAGTTTTAATACAATTTTGTCTAGGTTTTCTTTGTGAAAAACCGAAATTAACGCAGTTTTAATCTTTTTGTTGTCCATAACTATTTTGTGTGTGTTTATACAAAAATGCTTATGGGTACAAAACTACAAAAAAACTACTAAATGGCAGTGTGTCTGTTATCTATGAAATAGATAAATTTACAGATTGTTAATAACTATTTGCTTCTTTGGTAGGTAATAAAAGCAAAATCGTGCGCATGTCGTTCATCGGCTGTATGCTTCTCTTCGTTTACCGATGTCCAAATGGCCGTATCAATGACAGGAAAGAAGGCGTCTGCATCGAAGCGAGCGGCTATTTGGGTGATTTCAAGCACATCGGCATTCGCAATGGTCTGTTTGTAGATGTTTTCGCCACCAATTACAAAAACCTCATCCTCCGATTCACAAGCAGCGAATGCAGTATCTATAGAATTAAACACCTCGCAATTCGCCAATGTTAAATTCGCTTGCCTTGAAATCACAATATTTCGACGTTTAGGCAAGGCACCTCCAGGCAACGAATCGAAAGTTTTACGGCCCATAATAACCGTTTTTCCTTGCGTTAATTGCTTAAAATGCTTCAAATCGGCGGGCAAATGACACAACAATTGGTTGTCCTTGCCAATGGCGCCGTTAAGGTCTATTGCTGCTATAAGGATGATTTTCATGACTAATCGACTAACTGGTTAATCGGTGAATCGAAATAGATATTTTCACAATTTAATCGATTAGTCGATTAGCCGATTAATCGATTTGTCGGAGCGAAGCGACATTATTATACCGATACTACACCTTTAATATGTGGGTGTGCTTCGTAGCCTACCAATTCAAAATCGTCGTAAGTAAAATCAAAAATCGATTTTACATTAGGATTGATTTTCATTTGAGGCAAGGGTTTAGGATCGCGCGACAGCTGTTCTTTTACTTGCTCCAAGTGGTTTAGGTATACGTGAGCATCGCCCAAAGTATGTACAAAATCGCCCTCTTGCAAACCACATACTTGTGCCATCATTTTAAGCAACAAAGCATACGATGCAATGTTGAAAGGAACACCCAAAAAGGTATCGGCGCTGCGTTGGTACAATTGCAAACTTAGCTTGCCATCGGCCACATAAAATTGGAAGAAAGCATGGCAAGGAGCTAGGTTCATGTTGTCCAAATCGGCCACGTTCCAAGCGCTAACAATGATGCGGCGCGAATCGGGATTGTTTTTAATGGTATCGACCGCTTGTTGAATTTGATCTACAAAACCACCCTTGTAATCGGGCCAAGAACGCCATTGATAGCCGTAAATATGACCCAAATCGCCATTTTCATCGGCCCACTCGTTCCAAATACGTACCCCATTATCTTGTAGGTATTTTACATTGGTGTCACCTTTTAAGAACCACAACAGCTCGTGAATAATGGACTTTAAGTGCAGTTTTTTGGTGGTTACCAAGGGGAAACCATCGGCCATGTTAAATCGCATTTGATGTCCAAATACACTAATGGTACCCGTACCCGTGCGGTCTTCCTTTTGGGTACCTTCAGTCATAATTCTGTCTAGTAGATCAAGGTATTGTTTCATAATATTTATTTTGACTAATCGCTTAATCGACTAATCGGTTATTTGATTCTTGTAGATAAATAAAATGTTGTAATTCAAGGCTTGCGCTGCCTGAATTTAAAATAATTTATACGTGGTTTTAAGCACCTTAAACTCGGTACGACGATTAATTTGGTTGGCAATCTCTTGCTGTTCGCTGTTCAGCTTAGCAATAAACGCTTCGTCTAATGGCACTTTGTAACGCAAGAAACGGTACTTGGTAGCCAACTCTTTGTCGGGCACTACAGGAACGGATTTTCCGTACCCTTTGGCAGTTAGACGTTCTTTTTCAATGCCTTTGGCTGTTAAATAGTTTACCACCGATTGCGCACGTTCTTCCGATAGCTTGATATTGGCCTCTTCGGTACCTACGTAGTCGGTATGGGCGCCAATTTCGATGGTAATGTTGGGGTTATCGTTCAACAATGTAACCAACGCATCCAGCCCTGCCGACGATTCGGGTGTCAACTCTGCCGACCCAAATTTATAAAAAATATTTTCCATTTTAACCGGTTTGTTTACCGAAGTTAATTTAAAATCAACGGAAAATTCTTTATTCTCTTCTATATCAGGAACTTCTACGGTTGCTTTTTGATTCAAGAATCCACGGCAAGCACCCATCATCACATATTTGGTGCCACGTTTCAAATGGTAAGAGAACGTGCCGTTTTTCTTGGGTTGAATGGTTTCGATGGTACCATCGTTGCCCACTAGCTTGATGCGAGCATCGCCCAAACCTTCGCCGTTAGCATCGGTAATAGTACCTGTCATTAAGTACACCAACTCGGGTTGATAGAAACTAAATATATGATCGTAGAACTTTTTATCGTTTCGATTCGACGAAAAGAACCCACGGTTTTCGTTTCCGGCAAAGGTAATGCCAAAATCGTCTGCCGACGAGTTAATAGGAGCAGGCAATAACACCACATCCCATTTATCTGGCTCGGCGCTGAGTGTTTTAGGTAGGAGGCTGGCTTCAAAAATATCCAACCCGCCCATGCCTCCATGGCCATCGGACGAGAAATACAACCTTCCATCGGGACGGAAAGAAGGGAACATTTCATCGGCCTCTGTATTGATGGTTTTTCCTAAATTTTCGGGTTCACCCCACTCTTCGCCCAGCTTTTCGCTGCGCCAAATATCCTTGCCGCCCTTACCGCCAGGCATATCCGATACATAGTACAAATACCTGCCATCGGGCGATGGAGCTGGATGCGCCACACTCAACGTAGAGTCTTTTAACAGCTTAAGCGGTTTGGGTTCGCTCCATGCACCCCCGCTGCGTTGCGAGGTATAGATAGCCGTACCCAAGGTTTCGCCTTTCACTTGCTTGCTCACAGTAAAATACAAGGTTTCGCCATCGGACGATAAGGCACAAGCCCCCTCGTCAAAGGCAGAATTAATACCCTCGTCTTCTAGCAATTCGGGGGCTTCCCACTCGCCTTTCACATTGATGCGCGAAAAGAAAATATCGTTGTTGCGCTGACCAGTAATGTTGCTTGTTTTTACTTTTTTGCCCCCTCTGGTAGAGTTAAAATACAACAAATCGTAATCGTCATTCGCAAAAACGGGACAAAAATCGGCGTATTTCGACTTCAACACCTTGGGTTGCTCCACTACATAACGCGACAGTTTCTTGCTTTTGGCTAACATCGAGTCGCAAGAAATTAAACCGCGCAAGGCAACTTCGCTTTTAGGATAAGATTGTAGGTAAAGTTCGTAATTTTTACGGGCCAACTCGTACTTGCCGTTGCCACGTAAAACCTCGGCATAGTAGTAGTAAACTATGCTGTCTTTATAAGCATACCGAATGGCATTTTTCAATGCCCCTTCGGCTCGCTTATTGCTTTCTATTAGCCGATACGAGTTGCCCATTTTAAAGGCAACCTCGGCTTTTTGTTTCTTATTTTTGCGCGCATTGATGCTAGGATAAATGCCACGATACATCTCTCCCGCCCTATGGTACTCACCCAACTCAAACTTTTTATCTGCTTTGGCGATGCGTGCATTGATGCTACACGACATCAATGCTACCGATAGGCATAACCCTATGGCTATGCGCTTAATCATTGGAATGTTCAGGTACAATCAATTTGTAACCTTTGCCGTGAATATTGATAATTTGTACGGCAGGATAATCGTCTTTCAACAATTTACGCAACTTGGTAATGTAAACATCCATGCTACGTGCGTTAAAATAGTTATCGTCAATCCAAATGGTTTTCAAAGTATAGTTACGTTCCAAAATATCGTTGGCATTGGCGCACAATAGCGACAACAATTCCGATTCTTTGGTGGTCAATTTGGTCGATTTATCGCCAATAGAAAGTTGTTGTTTTTGCGAATCGAAAACAAATTTACCCAAACGATAAACTACTTTATCCTTCATTTTACGGCTTTTTACACGACGCAAAATAGCTTCGATACGGAACAACAATTCTTCCATGCTGAAAGGTTTGGTGATGTAGTCGTCACCGCCTATTTTGAAACCTTCAATGATATCTTCTTTTAGGGTTTTAGCGGTTAAGAACAAAATAGGTACTTCTGTATTGATAGCTCTAATTTCTTGCGCTAGTGCAAAACCGTCTTTTTTAGGCATCATTACGTCAAATACACATACATCGTATGTATTTTTAATGAAAGCCTTATAACCAGCATCGCCGTCAGACATTAAGTCTGTATCATAACCTTTTACTAGTAGGTATTCACGTAGTAACATACCTAGGTTTTCGTCATCCTCACACAAAAGGATTTTTACTTTTTCGTCGTTCATAAACTTATTTTTTTTAAGGTTGGAATTACAATAGTAAATACAGTACCTACACCCAATTCACTCTCTGCTTTAATGCTTCCGTTATGTTTTGCTACCATCTTTTTGACGTATGCCAAACCCAAGCCAAAACCTTTTACGTTGTGCACGTTTCCGGTAGGTACACGATGAAATTTATCAAAAATATTCTTCAAATGTTCTTTGGATATCCCAATTCCGTTGTCTTCTATTTTTATAATTAACTGAGATAAATCGTCATTATTGCTTGTACGCACTACTAAATGCAAAGGCTCTTCGTGTTTCGCATATTTTACTGCATTGTCCAATAAGTTAAAAATCACATTGGTAAAATGCAACTCATCAACCGTCGCCAAACTTTCGGTTGCTTTTAAGTCAGCCTTTATGCTTCCGCCCTTACTTTTTACCTTAATCTTGAAGTTATCCACTACATCTTCAACTATGGTATTTATATCGGCTTCCTTAAATTTCATAATGGCTTTTTCGTTCTCAAGCAACGAAATTTGCAACACTTTTTCTACTTGAAAACTAAGGCGCTTGGTTTCATCGCCAATGGTACGCGATATGCGTTTCATCAATTCGGGCGACTTGGTAATGTTTTCGTCGTTCAACATTTGCGACGCCAACGAGATACTGGAAATAGGTGTTTTGAACTCGTGGGTCATGTTGTTCATAAAGTCGGTTTTTATTTCGGCTACTCTGTGTTGACGAATCAGTAGGTAAATAGTAAAAACAAAGGTTAGAAATAACACCACACTCATAATAATAGAGGTAAGTGCCGACTGAAACATGGTATGAAATATATAACTATCGCGTTCAGGAAAATAAACGCGTAAAAAATTCATTTTAGGATTATAATCGTTGGGGAACAAGATTTGTGAATAATAATCTTCTTCTTCAAAAAGAGATGAATCAAAGTCCGTCGATTTATGAACATAATTTCCCTTATAATCTACCAAAGTAATGTAGAATGGAGTTTCTATACCCATGCTAGAGAGTTCTTTTCTCAATAAATCCGCTAAATGGTCTGTATTGATACGCTCGTTAATGGGTTTTTCTGGAGCCTCTTTTAACCAACGCATCGCTACGTCGGTCATCATTACTTTTTGTCTGATGTAGTTTTTCTTTAGTCTATTATGAAGGTCTTCTACAATATTATTATTGCTTTTTGAACGATCCGAAAGATTGATGGTTGAATGAAAAGGAAGTATACCTTCATTTTTCAATTCCTGTTGTAAATCTTTACCCTCCGATTTCAGTGCCATATTGAGGTAGTTAACGGTTTCTTCCTCTTCCAAGATACGGCTTGTTTGATAAAGACTTTGCTTTACCGCCTTATCGAAATGAGCTCGGCGCATTTCCATAAGGGTATTAAAGTAGTTAAATTGAACCAAGACCAACCCTAAAAAGGTGATGACCATGGCAATAGCCAACAATATGATGGTTTGTTTTCGCATATTGATTCATTAACGAAAACAAATGTAGTATTTTAACATTTGAGTTGGTACTTTTCTTACCAACATTTAACATTTCATTTTAACATTTCGATTTAACATTTCGAAATGTTAAAAAATCAGGGTTTTAGTTTAACCCCTACGGGGTGACTTCGACTTTGGACCGCGGACGCACGAACCGTGCGTCCCTACTACTTTTGACTTAAACTCCTTGTGCTTGCCAGCGAAAAGGGTGTACTTGCGGTACTCGCAAGGAAGGCTACCGTTAATAAGGTGGATTTTGGCATCGGGTTTCAAACCTATTTTATCGAAACCTTCGCGACTAGAGCTAATGATCCAAGCGGTAGAGCCCGAGAATTTGTGTTTTAAAGTAGCGCCCATCATGCTGTATAGCGATTCTACTTCGCCCCTGTTAAGGCGCTCGCCGTAGGGAGGGTTGGTTACCATAAACAAGGGTTTGCTGGGTTCGGGCACATCGGCAAACGAACAGGTAGAAAGCTGAATGTACTTGCTTAACCCTGCATTTTTGATGTTGCTTTCTGCAATCGCAATGGCCTTGCGAGCAATATCAGAAGCAAAAATGGTGTGTTTGAACGCACGTTCGTGGCTATCGTCGTTGTAAATGGCATCGAACAAATCGGCATCAAAGTCTTTCCAATTTTCAAAAGCAAACGACGAGCGGAAAATACCAGGAGGTATGTTTAGCGCAATCAAGGCTGCCTCAATGGCAATGGTACCCGAACCGCACATGGGATCCATAAAATCGCATTGACCCTTCCAACCTGCCAACAACAACATACCAGCGGCCAACACCTCGTTAATGGGTGCCTCGGTTTGTGCCACACGGTAACCGCGTTTAAACAAGGGTTCGCCCGAACTGTCGAGCGACAAGGTACAAGTGGTATCGGAAATGTGCAAATTCAGGTAAATATCGGGCTTGGTAACGCTGATAGATGGGCGTTTGCCGTATTTTTCATTGAAGAAATCGGCTATGGCATCTTTTACTTTATAGGTAGCATAGCGCGAGTTGGTAATAATGGGCGAATAAAGGGTGGTTTCAATCAAGAAACTTTGGCTAACATCCATGTATTTTTCCCAATCTATGGCCTTGGCTTGTGCGTACAACTCGTCGGTATTGCGTGCCGTAAAAGTAGCGATGGGACGCAAAATGCGCAAAGCGGTGCGCAAGTGCACATTGGCTTTGTACAAGGTTTCTAAACTTCCCTGAAAGGTAACAGCACGACGGCCTGTGGTAATGTTTTGGGCACCTATTTGTTTTAGTTCTTCGGCCAATACTTCTTCTAGGCCTTGCAAGGTTTTTGCTACAAAAGTTTCCATGGTATGCATATTAGTCGATGGCGGGTTCTTTGCGACGTTCCGAAATAATCATCAAGGCTTGCTCTTTGATAGAGGGTGGCAAGGGAACGTGGCGCAATTGCAAACTTTTTAACCACTCTACCAATTCGTTTTCGCGCAAGGTAAAGAACACTTCTTCAAATTGTTCTATTTCTTGGTCGGTATAGGTTTCAGGGTCGCGATCTTTGAAATCATCTAACTCCTCATCGGCAAAATAAATAATTTTGGTATTCGATGCTAATAGACTTTCGTTTTCGCATACCTCGTGCGCACCACAACAACCATCGGGACGTTCGTAAACTTCCTCACCTTCGGTCACTGAGCTTTTCGACGTGTTGTTGACCGATAGGGAAAAAGTGCCCGACACTCCTGTCTCAGAAGCCTTTTTTTGAGGATCCGAGTTAGTTGGTTTTTGTGTTTTAGGACGTGCGTACTTGTTCAATAAAAGCGTAATCACACCCAATAAAACAAAGGCTATAAGTAGTATAATCGATCTCATGGTACGTATTACTAAATTGGTAAATGCTGGGCAAAATTACGCAAAAAATTTGCATTTTAAGAAAAACTCTGTACTTTTGCGGAACATTAACCCAATCTTAGTTCTGTTATGAGGAAAAAAATTTTTACTTCATGCGTGCTATTTGCATTGTGCATAGCACCACTTTGGGCGGTATCTCCGCTTAACTTACTTCACATTAAAGGTACTCATGCTGTAGGATTTCGAACTGGCACAGGCTGGGGCGATACTTTTGATGTTGGTCTTTCTTACCATTATTATTTTCACAGGCGATGGTCGGTAATGGGAAACATCGACTACGAAAAAGGATTTTTTGATAAATCCGGATTTTGGTGTGTCAATTTTATGCCCGGCATAGAGGCTGCCTTGTGGCAACCTACCAGATGGCTGTATTTGCACGGGACTGCCAATGCCATAGTAGGATACGACCGATGGGATAACCTCGATATGCAAAAAAGCAGCGATGGAGTCAGCCTGGGGGTGGCATTGGGATTTAACCTTGAATTTTATGCCCTACCGCAACTCTCATTTACCTTGGCGGCGCAGCAAGGTTGGAAATACAGCTTCTTAAACACCAAAGATACCCATTATTTTTGTCCACTATTTACAGCAGGTTTGCGGTACAACATTCAATAATTTTTAATCTCTTAATTTATTCTTATGAAAAAAACAATTATGTTATGGCTCATGCTGCTTTTAGGCATGGGGCAATGCTTTGCTACCGATTATTTAATCGAAGAAGATGGTTACTTTCTTAAATACTTCCAAAAAAGTGGAACCCCATCGGAAGTTTACCTGAATTGTGAACAAGAAATTGTCACCACAAAAAGCGAAAAAAAACTAACCTTTACGTATGGCGGAAACCTTACTTGGTACAACATGCAGGTAAAAGTGCTAAACTGTTGGTACGTGTGGTCGTTTGGCAAATTTGACATCAACTACAAACTGTACTACAAAGAAGCAACAAAAGATACTTATACTTTGGCGACAGAGGGAACGCATTTCTACATTGACGAAGATATCGCCCAACACGAAGCGCCCATAATTGATTACGAACGGAACATTAGTGTTATTGACAAAAAACCGTTTGAATACAACATTACTTGGCAGCTTCCCAGCGGATTAAAAGAAGGAACCTACGATTTTAAAATAGAGTTATCGGTTAGACCCAACGATGTAGCTCCTACCAACACTCCTACCGTAGGCAAACACTACGAAAATGGTGCCGATAATATTTTTTGCAAATACGAAAGTGCTTTAAAATACATCAACGGCGATACACCCATTGTACTAACTGCCTCTTCCGATAAAAACCGATCGGGTGGTAAAACAAAAATAGAATACGTAAATAGCCATAAATCGGTGATACATGGCAACTCTACTGCCAACCCCCTAAACGATGAAGGTTACCGATTGGTATACAACCACCCCGATGCTGTTTTCAACATCAGCCTGTCTACCGACAACACCCCCGTTGATACCATCATCGACAATCAAAAATACGATGGGTACAGTACTTTTATTTGTGGTGTAGGTGAAAGTTACCAGATTCCGACTGCTACAACGGTGAAACAAGAACTAAGCGATTGCCTCAGTGGCAAAACGCAACCATCATCCACTACTTTACGCTACCTTGATTTTGTAAAAACCACCAACCCTACGGTTTTTCAGTTCATCGAGAAAAAATACAACAACAAGGAATACATTCATGGAATTTCTCAATTGTATGCAGATGGGGCGTATGGTATTACTCGCATGCGACCTATTCTATTGCAAACCATTAACCAACAAGGCACACTTTTTAACGAAAATGCCATTAGCAAACTCAGTGATTTTGAAAAGATGGGTGGTAGATGGTTTAGTAGAACTTACCACGTACGCGATTTGTGGCAAGCCAAACTGCCATCTGGTAACCTAGATGATCACTTGGTGTTTAAGGTGTGGAACAAAATGCATTACACCTATAATGCTGTGCACGATGTTACTAATGCTATGGGATGTACTTTTTATGGACCAGCATCGGAAGTTATCAGCACGTATGCAAGTAAAAAAGAAAATTATCCCTTTTTGTATTTGGGCGAAAATTGCTTAATGTTCAAGTTAGTTCCTCAGGTTAGTTTCCCTACATTAAGTGCTGACGAACAAGCAGAAGTACGCATTTGTGCTACGAACGATACCGCAAACATCATTCATTTGGTAGGAAAATCGATTGTATGTAACAACACATCGCCTACTATTTACTGCCCTCACTACATTTGGCAAGTATCAACCAATGCTGTTACATGGAAAAACATTGCCGATAACGACATTAACCGCATTAACAATTTTGATGTCAACAGTCAAATAGTGGTAGATAGCAAGGATATATTACTCAAATCGTCTATTTTGAGCAATGGGAAACCCCTCTATTTTCGCCAATTGTGCGTGCTAAAAGCATTCGCATCGACAGAAGAAAGCGACCTGTACAATTATCCCATCGAAATCAACGGAAAAACCTACTACTACATCAGTGTTGTATCGCACGATTATTATACGTACCGAGCCTTGAGCAAACCTTTGGCACAAAATTTTGGATTTACCCATTACAATTGGCCAGAAGATACTTACTTGTGCAACAACGAACCACTAACGGAAAGAAACATTCGTTTTGACATTGTTGGTAGCAATAATTTATCGAACAACGAAGCGACACTACTACGCAACAATGCCCACTACCGCGTTTACCAACTCCAAGCCGATGGTAGTAAAAAATTGGTGGCAGCACAAAACCATTACTACATTCCAGCTTTACCACAAGACAGTGTTACTTACCAATGCGTCATCGCCTTGTGCAACGATAGTTTGAGCAAAAGTTTTACCATTCATCGATTGCCCAAAGACAATATTTTGATGCAGCAAATCAAATCGACTGCTGCCATTGCCAAAGCAGATAGCATCAATGGGTACTTGCAATTGATGTGCCTAGAAAATTCGTCACCCAGCATTACCATTCAAAACAATCAGGTAGGCGATGCGTACGAATACAGAGCCGTAGTGGCTAAAAAACAACCGCGTTTACTGCAGTACGATTGGAATGCATTGAGTAGAAACGAGTGCTACCAGATTATTTTACAAGAAGGGTGGGATTTTGAAGGCGATACTGGATTTAGCCTGGACGATGCTACCCACAAGCAAATCAAAGAATACGGCGCGCTCCGACAAGATTGGCACAATCAGCAACAAGAACAATGGGTGGTGCAAGACTCTATTCAGCAAAACCAATGGTTGCCTTTTATGCAGAACATAGAAGGAACTACCCAACTTACTTACCACAACGAAAGACCCAATCCGTCGTTTTACATCCGCAAAACAAATGCCTTTGGATGTGTCTCGGATAGCATTAAAATTGAACTAAAATACGTACCTGCCATTACTGGCAATCGCATTGAATTTAAGCATACGGCATCGGATACGGTTTTTGTTCCATCGGGCGATAGTAACCCTTATGTTGTTGGATCGTATCCTGTATTGGGTGGTTATGGCGAAGTAAATCAGGCAGAAGGAATCAGTTTTACCTACCAATGGATGCGCAAATCTAGCAACGATGAATGGGAACCCATTGTTATCAACTCTAGGTACTATGCGCAAGTAACCGATAGTGGTACCAAAAAAATAAACTCGAGCACTAAATATGTTTCGTTGCCCGACGAAACCCTAAAAGACTTGCAAGAAAATTGGGAAATTGCTCGTTTTGTGTTCTCGCGCAAAAACAACGACGAGGCCAGCCAAATTGTATCGGTATCGAATAGTTTGTGGATGCTGAGTTCGGCACTACTGAGCGAAGAAAATATACAGGTTTTCAATGCCGAATGCCCCAACGAAAAAGTAAGCGTTGTGGTGAACGAACCCGACGAACTCATCAATAAAAATACCCGATACATTTGGAGTGCATCCGACCCATCGTTGGTACTCTCTACCATCAGTACCCAATACAGCAACACCGATAACAAATGCATCATTAACAAGGCAACAACCGATTTTACCCTTAGTGTGTACCGTTACGACACAAAAACAGGTGTACGCAGCAATACCGTTACGATTCCTATCAGCATCGATGCTTTTAATACCGGATTTTCTATTGTGTACAACAATTACGAATACGATTTGAAAACCAAACTAGTGGTACCACCTGGTAGTAAAATTCAACTCATTAACCAAACGGTCAATGCAGAAGAACACCTGAACCAATGGGTATTGCAACTACAAGAAAACTACATGGGCGATGGGCGAACCGTAGAAGGAACTACCTCTAATTTGGTTCATCCTGCCTGCTATTTGTACAACTTGGGACAACACAAAATTAAGCTAACTACTACCTCTAAAAATGGGTGCAACGAAACAGTATTGGCCGAAAATATTTTTGTAGAAGGTGCAGAAGGCAGAAACATGCAATCATACTTTGAAACCGAAGACAGCTACCCAATGGGCCATTTGTGGATACAAGAAGTGAGTCCTACCCTATTGAATGCACAAAATGGATATACGCTTTTCATTCATACCAACAAACCAACCTACTCCATTGCTTTGTACAATATAATGGGTCAAACCCTGATAGCACCCACTACAGTTAGTGGTAATTACGAATTACCATTGCACCATTTAGAACAAGGATTTTACCTTTTACAAGTGGACGGTAAAAACTACAAAATTTGCAAACAATAAAAACCATTCTTATGAAAAAACTACTTTTTAGCATACTGACAGGCTGTTTATTGCTTTTATGTGCCTGCGAAAACCGAAGCGATGTATTCAAAGACAACAATGCCGCACCCATTATTTTATTGGCGGATAACGAACACATGGATTTGGCAAATGATACCTTTTACGTAAACATGCGATACGGTGAAAAACGCACGCTGTATTACCAATACAACGACGATTACCAAGTAAAAGACTCTTTGCTTTTTGGCATTATCACACACGAGGGAAAATTACACGCCTTGAACGCCAGAAAGGTGGCCAACACCAATAAAATTTTAATTGAAAGTTTGCTTCCTACTACCACATTGACCGATACTATTACCAAAGCTACCATTCAAGTAGGCCTGGAAGATTATTACCAAACCCAGGGAAGTGCATGGATCAAGGTAAGTGTAAGTGCCAATCAACCTCCTACTCCATCGTTCAGCATTACACAAAAAGAAAATAGGGAGTACCGCATTGATGCTAGCCGTACCATCGACCCAGAAAACGACAGTGTGGTTGCCTACGAATTTTTGATTGGTTCACAAGATGGGAGCGAATTGGTATTTAACGAAATGGGCTACGAAACCGACGATTTTAATCCGTACGTACCCAATGCCAATGCCGGAAGGGCTGCCAAAGGGGGAACTTACATTGTAGGAAGTCCTATTTATTCGGTTTACCACATTTTTCAAGCGCCTGGCACTTACAGCGTAAGTGTTCGCGCAAAAGATGCCTTGGGTTTATGGAGTAAATGGAGCACCACACAATTAGAAGTAGAGTAAAAAAAGGCAGGGGCTTTACAAGGCCCCTGCTTCATACAATAGAATAACGCGTTCTATTATTTTATCTTGTTCTTTTTCGGATATGTCGTAATCGTCTTTTAAGTCAGCTCCTAACATTTTAGCAAACACTTGCCACCACCAGGCCACAAAACCGCCCCTAAATTCTTTAATTAGATCGTATGAACTTTTTTCGCATTCCCTATCAATAAGTTTAATCATCATTTTTCCTTGCGAAAGAGTAAAGGTTTTCATGATGGGTTTGTACTTTTTTAAAAGCTCCTTTTCGTACTTTTTTAAGTAACGCTTTTTTTCTTTTTTATCGGATATGGTATCGCACATAGCATCTATTCTGCGGTACTCCTCACCCACAAACTTAACGTAGGGATAAACTTTTTTGACATCGCGAACAGTTCTCCAATAAAATTTTTCTGTCTTTTTATCCTTAAACTTCGGTTTTGGAAAAACAGGAAATTCTCTCAACCTAATATGAGGAATTGTATCGCCATTGTACGTGACTGCTGGCAACAAATACCCTTGCAATTGCTCGCTGTAATAAGGCGACGACCAAACCACTAAACTCATTGAGCTTAGCACCAAAAATAGTATGAAACGTTTTGCACTTATCATCCTTACAAAAATAATTTATTTTTTTTACTTATCGCCCATCTTTGCCATGCAATATGGACACGATCATCATCCCATTTCTATGGCTATGGGAAATGCCACTACGTGTATTTCATCGCCCTATTTAGGAACGGATATCGCTTCTATGGCATTGCATACTGCCTCATCACTGCAAGTATATGCACAAAACAAAGCCACACTGCCTCAACTTGGACTGTACAACATCGCCATGGTTTATTCCAATAAATACGTTAATGTAGGTATAAAAGGTTTTTTTCATGGATTTGGTGCTTATAACGAGTTTTCGGTTCAGGCATCGTTTGGGCACTTTTTTAAACCCTACATAGCCATTGCCCTGCAAGCAGAATACAACGGATTGTATCAATCGCCCAAAGAAGGATACCTGCACAGCGGGTGCGTAAGTTTAGGCATGCAAGTATTTCCTTTTAAAAACATGCGGGTAGGATTTTCGGTATGCAACGTTAGTTTTTCTGCCTTTACTACCGAAACAGCAAACATACGTCTGCCAGTAATTTTTCGTTTGGGCATGGGGTACCATATTGCTCAAAAAGTATTGCTTACAGCCGAGGTACACAAAGCCATCGACCAACCTTTTGCTTACAGTGTAGGCATCGATTACCAAGTGATCAAATTACTAGCTATTCGTACTGGACTGTACATTTGCGAAGACCTTACCCCATCGTTGGGCATAGGATTCACCTTTCATCGTTTTTGTTTGGATGTGGGTGTTCAATACCATTTTTCTACTGGTTTGAATACTGCTATTGGACTCATTTACCAATGGAACGAGTAATTATTTTCATTGTAGGATGGTTTTTAAGTGGGTTTGTTATGGCTACTACCCTACCATCGGCCGTCGAAACATGGTTGGTTTCTTATACTGATAATAACGAACTAGCAGAAAACATTGTTTTCTTGTTACAAGATAAACTGGAGCATCCCATCAATTTAAATGATGTAACCCGCGAAACATTGGAACAATTTCCTTTTCTGTCCGAAAGACAAATAGAAAATTTATTGGAATACCGCCACGATAGGGATTTTTTTGCGACTCCATACGAACTTAGCCTAATAGAAGGATTTGACGAACAAACATTGTCCCTACTTATGCCTTTTGTCATTGCACAACCCTGCCAACAACGCACTCCTTTTTCGTTTAAAAACAGTTTTCAATATGCCAAACAGCAAATCACTACCCGATTGGATTATACAATACAAGAAAAAAGAGGGTATCTAAATGGAAATTATTTGGGTCTACCTTGGGCAGGTTACATCAATTACCAACTAAATCAAGAACAATTTTCGTTAAGTGCCACCTTAGAACAGGATGCTGGCGAACCCTTTACTCCACCCTATAACATTGGATTTGATTTTTACGGTGGTCATTTGCAGTGGAAAAATATAGGTGTACTAAAAAACTTGGTAATTGGCGATTACAATGCTCAATTTGGGCAAGGGTTGGTAATGGGAAATGGAAATTCATTTGGAAACTGGTCTAATTTAAGTTCGATGGTAAAACGACAAGACAAATTAACAGGCAAAAAGAAAGGATCAGAAACCTATTATTTACGGGGAACAGGATTGTCTTTACAAACCAAACATTGGCAGTTTACGGCATTTGGATCCATTAATTATACCGATTTAGCCAATGGTATTCATCGAACTTTGTCCGATTGGGAAAAGAAAAAAAGTGGCTATCAATGGTTAGTTGGGGCTAACATTCATGCTCGATACCCTCATTTTAAAATAGGAACTACCTGTATATACGATGCGTTTACCCACCTGGCATTTATGGGATTGGATTATAGAACGTACTATAAAAATTTTCAGTTTTCGGGCGAAATTGCCGTCAATCATCTAGGCAAAATAGCCACATTACAAAACATGCAGGTGCAATTACACAGCAGTTTGTTGTATGCATTGCAAATTCGCTATTACGATAATGGATACAACAATGCATCGGGTTATAATAGCATAGAAAGTAGCTATAAAAACGGAGAAATGGGTGTTTTTAGCGGTTTAGAATGGCAAATAAGTAGCAAAATAAAACTAAATGCCTGTGCCGATGTGTATCAATCCTTGCAACAAGTCTATCGGGTAAGTAAACCAGCCATACATTACAAAACGCATTTATCATTGGCTTATACACCGAATCAAAACCAACAATTATTGGCAAAATGGAAATGGACATTGGGCGAAAGAAATGCTTCTAATAGCAACGAAAGCATTTTGCCTACGCATCGATACACTAAAAATCAATTGCAAATGCTATACCAAGGTACTTTTAATAACGGATGTGTAGTAAAATCGGGTTGGATAGCGCATTTTTTTCAATATAATACTACCGATTTATGCCTTGGAAATGTAGTTTTTCAGGATATCGGATGGAAAAACAATTGCTTATCTGTTATAGGACGATTGGCATTTTTTGATGTTCCCGATTATGACAACAAAATAACCGTGTACGAAAACGATGTTTTGTATGCATTTTCGAACACGGCTTATTATGGTAAAGGAGTAAAAACCTACCTCAATATAGGGTATAAACCTTATAAAGGATGGGGATTGTACCTAAAATTTTCGCATACCTGGTACTGGAATCAAAACAGCATCGGATCGGGAAATGAAACCATAGAAGGACCCTACCAAACCTATCTGCATTTTTTATTGCAGTACAAGTGGTAACTATTTAGACAAATCCAACATGCGCACAATGGGTTTAACCGCTTTTTGTGCCAATTCTTCGTCTATAATAATTTGAGGCGATTCGTTTAACAAGCAATTGTATACTTTTTCTAGGGTATTCAAGCGCATGTAATTGCACTCATTGCAAGCTGCACCTTCTACCGATGGCGCAATAAAGGTTTTGGTAGGATATGCTTGCCTCATTTTGTGCAAAATACCGCTTTCTGTTACGACAATAAAGGTAGAAGCATCCGATTTACCTGCATAATTCAAAATAGCTTGAGTAGATCCTACATAATCGGAAATTTCTACTATTTCTTGCTTGCACTCTGGGTGGGTTAATACTGGTGCATCTGGATATTGTTCTTTTAATGCTTTAATTCTATCAACCGTAAATTTTTCGTGAACATGGCAAGCACCTTTCCACAATACCATTTTTCTGCCGGTTACACTATTGATATAGTTACCTAAATTATAGTCTGGACCAAAAATGATGGGTGCATCTTTTGGGAAAGTATCTACAATGGCTTTTGCATTGGTCGATGTTACCACCACATCGGTTAATGCTTTGACAGCTGCTGTGGTATTTACATACGATATAACGGTATGGTTAGGATGTTGTTTGATAAACGATGCAAATTCATCGGCTGGACAACTATCGGCCAACGAACAACCAGCTGCTGTATCGGGTACCAATACCTTTTTACTGGGCGATAAAATTTTTGCCGTTTCTCCCATAAAATGCACACCACACATCACAATGATATCTGCATCGGTTTTTGCAGCCCATTGTGCCAACGCCAAACTATCGCCTACATAATCGGCTATATCTTGTATGGCTGCATCTTGGTAATAGTGCGCCATAATGATGGCATTCTTTTGCTTCTTTAACTCTGCTATCTTTTTAACCCAATCCATTTTATTTTTTATTTAAATTAAAAACATTAAAAAAAGAAATTAAAAAGGAAGAATAAGGTGTTGTTAATTAGTTGATAAAAAAAGTGCTGTTTATTTGCTTTTTACGTTATTATCAAAAAAATAAAGGTTATCAACCAGTTATTAACATACTAACTTCCTTATAATTTGTAGGTTGTATTAGTTATTAACACAGTGTTTATAACTGCAAATGTAAGAAACTTTTTACTGCTAACCATAAAAAATGCGTTAATAAGCGTGTTTATTTTTTTGGTGTAAGAAATAACAAATTTATTTGGAAGTAAAAAGAAAAGATACATGCAATACCAATTATCAAAAATCCAAATTTATTTTTTCCTTATTTCCGACAAGTTATGAACAAAGTTTTGAACGGTTTGTAATAGCTTATTAACAACATTGTAAACCGATTGTAATAAAAGAACCCTATTTGATTGCTTTTTGGTGAAATTATTTTTCAAGTCCTTGTTGGTCAATAAAAATCATCTACATTTGCATTGTGATTTTTTCATAGTATTTGATTTTAAGGTTAGCAAATAGGTGGTCAGGCGTGACTACCTTTTGTTTTTTTATAGGGTCTATTATTTTAGTTTATACCGATTGCCAGGTAAACATACTACTATATTCTGAAATTCTAATAACAACAACATCGGCAATAAATCTTCTACCTGTATTTGTGTTTTATTCGATAAATCATCGATGTGTAGGATTTTTTCTTCAAAAATACACGACACTATTTTTTGGTCGATAGGGTTCAGTTCTTGAAAAAAAGCAGGCAATTGGGCACTTGGAGTAGAAGAGGGACGTGTTGCTTGGCTATCCCAACCCATATAATACATTAAATCGGCTGCATTTTCTATTAAAGCCGCTTTATTGTGCTTAATGAGAGCATTGCATCCTGCCGAAACCGTATCGTTGCACCTGCCAGGAAAAACAAAAACATCTTTGTTATAGGTACCCGCAATACTGGCAGTTACCAATGCACCGCCTTTTGCAGCGCTTTCTACCACCACCAATGCATCGCACATTCCGGCTATAATCCTGTTTCGTTTTATAAAATTTGGTTTTAAGGCTTCGTCATAGTAAAGTTGTTCGGTAATAATGCCTCCTTGCTGCAGCATTTCCATAGCAATGGGAATATGAGCCGTAGGATAAATGCGATGAAAACCACTGGCCATCACACCAATGGTAGGAACATTGCATTGCAAAGCCGCTTTGTGTGCTGCAATATCAATACCGTATGCTAACCCACTTACTATTACCAAATTAGGAATAGTTTTTGCTAAATCGGTTACCAATTGCAAACACTGTTCTTTGCCATAATTGGTAGCTTGTCGAGTGCCTACTATCGACACAAATTTAGCGTTATTAAAATCTACGTGTCCTTTGCTAAATAAAAAAAGAGGCGCATCTATGCATTCATGCAGGCGTTTGGGAAAAGCTGCATCGGTATAAAATAGGGGAGTAATGTTTTTTTCTTGGCAAAGTAAAATCTCTTTTTCGGCTTTTTTAAGAACCGCAGAATATTGATTTGTAATGGAAGAAATAGCAGCAGAAGAAAGTCCACTCAAGTGGGCAATTTCTTGTTTTGTAAGCGTAAAAAGATGCTTTGCGTTACCTAAACAATTTACTAAATTTTTTGCATTGACAGGGCCAACACCTTTGAGGAGGGTCAATGCCAGCTGGTACATTTTTTCGTTTTCGTACATAAAAATAAGACATTATAAAGATGAGAATTAAGGAAATGCTAATACCCGCTGTATTGGCTACAATATCCATTACATTTAGCGATCGATGAGGGGTTAAACCTTGTAATAATTCAATGATTATCCCCAACGATGATGCATAAATGAATAGGATGTTATATTGTTTTTTTCTGTGTTTTTTGGGAATTTCCATCCACATTAAAAACACCAAAATAGCGTATAAAAAACAGTGTTCGTATTTATCTACATTTTGGGTAACGCTAATGCTAACAATGGAATTTTCGATGGTAGGATGAATGGGTACGACGTCTACCCACAGCATGTTCAAAATATCGTCTACAGAAGGAAATTTAATCAACGATACAATCAACAATAATATGCTGAATAGAATGGTTTTTTTGTATGTTAGAATAAACTTCATACCATCAAATCGCAAATAATGCCATCGGATATAAAAATGCCTTTTGGGGTTAATTGACACCAACCATCTTGTAATAAAAGCATGCCTTTGTCTAGGTATTTTTTACTTTGCCTAGCAAAATGCTGTTGGTATTGGGGTGGAATTAGCGCCGTATTAACGCCTTCTTTTGTACGTAACGATGTTAATAGTAACTCGTTGTATAAATCGTCGTTATCAAGCAATTCCTCTTCAAAATTAGCATTATTTTGAGTAATTCCAACAATGTATTTTGTTAAATCTGCCACATTCCACCTTCTTTTATTAATTCCGTTGTACGAATGAGCCGCTGCGCCAATGCCCAAATAGGGTTTGTTTTGCCAATAACGACTGTTGTGATTGGATCGATAACCTGGGTAGGCAAAATTGGATATTTCGTAGGCTTCCATGCCAGCTTGCTGGGTACGTTGGTGCAAGGTTTCAAACATCAAGCAGCTATCTTCTTCGCTCACTGCCTGTTGCTGATACCCAAACATTTTAGTTCCTTTTTCGTAGGTAAGATGGTAAGCAGATAGGTGTTTAATGGGCAATGATAAAGCCGTTTTTAGATTCAAATCCCATGTTTCTACACTTTGCTGTGGCAATCCGTATATCAAATCGATGCTGCAATTGCTATACCCAGCATTTACGATATCATGAACGGCTTGTATGGCTTGTTTGGCCGTATGTCGTCGGTTCATCAAGGTTAATTCATCATCGTTAAACGATTGTATTCCCATGCTGATTCGGTTAATGGGAAAGGATTTTAAATCCGATAAATACACACTGTTTATATCGTCTGGATTGCACTCAATGGTACATTCTTGCAGTTGAGAAAGGTTATAATGAGCCCCCAGCATGGTAAAAATACGGTCTAATTGCTTTGGGGTAAGCACAGAAGGAGTGCCTCCGCCCAAGTAAACGGTTTGAATGGGAGTAGTGGGCAGCTCGTTTTTGCGTTGAACAAGTTCATGGCAAAGTGCGTTGACGTATTCGTCGCGCGATGCGAGTTGTGTGGTGGAATAAAAATCGCAGTATGAGCATCTACATTGGCAAAAAGGAATATGAATGTATATGCTACTCATGCTGTTTAGTTAAGAGCAAAGCCGGTTGTTCCAATTAAGTTTCCATCGGCAAAAATACCAATGTGATAGGTGCCTTTTTCCAATGCATTTTCAATGTCGTAGTAGATGCATACATCGGTGTTTTCGCCCGTATATGCAATGTTTTTCTTAGCCGAGTAGGCTATTTCATTCTCTTCGAAAGTAAACAATTGGTCGGGCGATAAGGTCATAACTTCTCCGCTTGGAGCGTTAATACAGATGTAGATGGTTTTTTCGCCTCTTTCGGCGGTTATGTTGCGTAAAATGGTAAAGCAAAATTCAAATTTGGTAATGCGTTTCAATCTTTTGGTATCGTTACCCTTATTATTTAGGGTTCTTACCTGAATATTTTGAGCTTCTAAAACGGCTGCCATATCAATTAGTTTACCCAATTCGGCATTTTTTTCTTCCATTTCTTTTACCGTTTTGGTAGCCGATTCGTATTGTTTGCGTACTTTGACGTTTTCTTGGGTTAACTTGATGTTTTCGTGGTTAAGTGAGTCAACCTGAGCGATGTATTGTTTTAATACACCCCTAACAGTTCCCAACTCTTTTTGTAATTCCCTAATACGTTTAGCATTGGTTGCTTTTACGGTTTTTAGTTCTTGTAGAAGGTCCTTTACTTTTTGTTTTTCTTCGTTAATAAGTTGAAGCAAGGAGTCGTTATTGATTTCAATGTAAAACTCTTCGTATTCTTGTGAAAGTTTTTCAAATTCTTCGATAGAAACTTGTTTTTCAAACTCCATTACCTTTTCTATTTCTTTTATTTCGCTTTCTGTTTGGTTCAAATTAGAATACGTATTTACTAGCAATACAGTCAACGCAGCAATAATGAGCGTGCCAATTATTGCCATGATAGAAATAATTATTTTGGTCTTTTTGTTCATCGAATAGAATTTATTGGGCAAAAATAGGTAATTTTTTACTACTTTTGCGCTCAAATTCAATTAATTTATGTTATGGCATTACAATGTGGCATTGTAGGGCTTCCAAATGTAGGAAAATCGACCCTTTTCAACTGTTTATCGAACGCTAAGGCACAAGCTGCCAATTTCCCTTTTTGTACCATCGAACCCAACGTAGGTGTTATTACTGTTCCCGACGAACGTCTTAACGAGTTGGCTAAGTTAATCAATCCGCAACGCATTGTACCTACTACCGTAGAAATTGTAGACATTGCAGGTTTGGTAAAGGGTGCTAGCAAAGGCGAAGGCTTGGGCAATAAATTCTTGGCAAACATCCGCGAAACCGATGCAATTTTGCACGTGTTGCGTTGTTTCGATAACGAAAATGTTACCCACGTAGATGGTAGTGTAGACCCTGTTCGTGACAAAGAAATCATCGACATGGAGTTGCAATTAAAAGACCTTGAAACCATCGACAGCCGCATTCAAAAAGTTTACAAACAAGCCAATGCAGGCGACAAAAACGCCAAAGCGCTTTATACCATTTATGCCATGTATAAAGAGGCATTGGAACAAGGTAAATCGGCTCGTACCGTAGAACTAGACAAAGAACAACGCAAATTGGTACGCGATCTTTGCTTGCTAACCGACAAACCTGTTATGTATGTTTGCAACGTAGACGAAGCCAGTGCAGTAAACGGTAATGCTTACGTGGACGCGGTACGCGAAGCAGTAAAAGACGAAAACGCCGAAATTTTAATTGTTGCTGCTGCTACCGAAGCCGATATTGCCGAGTTAGAAACCTACGAAGAACGCCAAATGTTCCTAGAAGAAGTAGGTTTGAAAGAGTCGGGTGTTGCCCGCCTTATCAAAGCAGCTTATAAATTGCTAGATTTGCAAACCTATATCACGGCAGGTGTGCAAGAAGTACGTGCATGGACTTTCCACAGAGGTTGGAAAGCACCTCAATGTGCTGGTGTTATTCACACCGACTTTGAAAAAGGTTTTATTCGTGCCGAAGTTATCAAATACGAAGATTTCATTGCTTTGGGCTCTGAAGCTGCTTGTAAAGAAGCGGGCAAAATGAGCGTAGAGGGTAAAGAATACGTGGTGCAGGATGGTGATATAATGCACTTCCGTTTTAATGTTTAGTATGGACGCCTTGAAATTCCTCCTTTAAAAGTAAGTTTATAACTTTTGACTAAAAATTAAGGCTCTCATGAGAGCCTTAATTTTTAAAAGTATTGTATCTCTTCTTTTTCAATTTCGGTAAGCAGGTTGTTGGCCAATTTGCTGGCGCCAATGCGCAAGTAATCGGGCGTTAGCCATTCTTCGTCCAATAGTTCGCTTACAATGCAATAGTAAAGCAAGGCATCTTGTTTGGTGGTTACGCCACCTGCCACTTTAATACCCGCTCTTTTTTGGGTTTGTTTGTAGTAAGCATCCATGGCTTTGCACATGGCATATACATGGTACAGGTTGGTGGGTTGGTCTTTACCAGTTGATGTTTTGATAAAGTCAGCACCTGCTTCCATGGCCAAAATAGCGGCTTTGTGGATGTTTTCAATACTGCCCAATGCGCCTGTTTCCAAAATCACTTTTAATTTGGCACCACGACAACAGTCTTTAATCTCCGAAATTTCGTCAAATACTTCGTCGTAGTTGCCTTGTAAGAATTTTCCTACAGGAAGTACCATATCAATCTCGTCAGCGCCGTACGAGAGCGCTAAAGCGGTTTCTGCCACTTTTACTTCCAAATAGGTTTGCGACGATGGGAAACCAATTACGGTTACTATTTTTACGTCTTCGGTAAGGCTGTTTTTTACCGTTTCTACCAACGATGGATACACGCAAATGCCCATGGGTTTGCTCAACTCTGGGAAATGTTCGTCCATATCGTTTACCTTTTCTACCAATGCCTTTACGGTATCCTCGTTATCGGTTACTTTTAGGGTGGTAAGTTCTAGGTGTGCAAACAATTCTTTGCAAGTGCTCAAACGGTCTACTTGTTCAAAACGTTTGTCGATGATATTTTTTACATCCGCTTTAATTTGTTCTTCGGTAGCGGGTAGGGGATAGCTTTCAAATAATTCTTTAAAGTCTTTCATTTATTCTTTGTTTTTAGAATCGATACAGATGGTAACAGGTCCGTCGTTTAAGAGCGACACTTTCATATCAGCTCCAAAAATACCTTTTTTTATTTCTTTATTCAAGTTATTTTTTAATTTGTTGCAAAATTCGTGGTACAGCGGTTCTGCCACTTCGCCTTTGGCCGCTTTAATGTACGATGGGCGATTGCCTTTTTTGGTAAGGGCATGCAAGGTAAATTGGCTGATGCATAAAATGTCGCCGCCCGCATCGATGATGGATTTGTTCATCACCCCTTGCTCGTCGTCAAAAATTCGAAGCGATGTAATTTTGCCTGCCATCCAAGTTAAATCTTCGTTGGTGTCTTCGTTTTCAAAGCCCACCAAAATCATCATGCCATTTTCAATTTCGCCCACTACTTTTTTATCTACCTCTACTTTGGCAAAAGTAACACGTTGTATAACTACCCTCATTTTTCTGTTTTTTATGCTGATTTTTACGACTCGCTATACGGTCGATGCTCAAATTTTTAATTCTGAGACACTTAATTAACCGTGAAAATAATCGTAAATTATTGATGCTCTGTATTTTCCGATGCAATTTTCTAGGTTTTCGAGTGTTGCTTCTTTGATGCGTTTTACGCTTTTAAATGTTAATAAAAGTTTATTTTTGGTTTCTTCGCCAATTCCTTTGATTTCGTCCAGCTCCGAGGCCGTTTGTTTCTTGCTTCGCTTGTCTCGATGAAATTCGATGGCGTATCGATGCACTTCTTCTTGCATGCCTGCCAAAAATTTAAAGCAAGCGTCGGTTGCTTTCAGCCCGATGCTTTGTGGTGGAAATCCAAAAAGCAATTCGCGCGTTTGGTGCTTGTCGTTTTTTGCCAACCCGGCAATGGGAATGTTCAGCTGCAATTCGTCTTCTATTACCTGGCGAATCGATTCCATTTGGCCAATCCCCCCATCGGCTACAATTAAATCGGGTAGGGGAGTTTGTTCCTCCAGCATGCGTTTATAACGGCGGAACACTACCTCTCGCATCGAGGCATAATCGTCCGGACCTTGCACTGTTTTTATGGTGTATTTTCGGTAATCTTGTTTGGAAGGTTTGGCTTTTTTGTACACCACGCAAGCTGCTACTGCGCTATCGCCCGATATATTTGAGTTGTCAAAACACTCAATATGCATGGGCAACTTCTCTAATTTTAGGTGCTCTTTTAGCGCATTCAGTACCTGTGTTTGGCGTTGTTCGGGGTTTAATTTTTCGCTTATCTTGTACTTGTCAACCTTGTACTGTTTTACGTTTTGTGCCGATAAATCCAGCAGTTTTTTCTTGTCGCCCCGTTGTGGAATGCTTAGGGTTACGCCGTCCAGTTCAATGGATGGAATAAATGGAACCAGCACCGTTTTAGCCTTGCTGCCAAGCCTGTCGCGCAATTCTAACATGCCCATGGCTAGTACCTCTTCGGGTGCTTCGTCCATGAGTTTGTTGTATTCAATGGTGAGACCTTTTACAATAGACCCCTCTACTATGTGTAGCATGTTGATGTAAACAGCGTTTCCATCTTCTTCGTAGCTCATTACATCCATGTTTTCGGTAGCGGTGGTAGTAATAACGGTTTTGTTGCGATATTGCAGCAGTGCGTCGTATTTGGCCTTTACAGCCGCCGCTTCTTCAAATCGATATTCGGCGGCCAATTGCTTCATTTCATTTTGCAGCATGCTTGTAATTACCGAGCTATTGCCCTTGGCAATTTCCCTGATTTCGGTAATCATTTTTTGGTACGCTTCTTTGCTTTGTTTTCCCTCGCAAGGACCCATGCAATTTTTAATATGATACTCCAAGCACAGCTTGTATTTGCCCGCCTCAATTTTATCGGTAAAAAGGGGCATTTTGCACGTTCTTACCGGGTAGATGCTACGTATTAAATCCAGTAGGGTATCCAGTACCCAAACCGAGCTGTAGGGTCCAAAATATTCAGCACCGCGCATTACCTGACGCGTTTTAAATATGCGCGGATATTCTTCTTTTGTAATACACAACCAAGGGTATGTTTTGCCATCTTTTAGCAAAATGTTGTAGTGTGGTTGGTATTGTTTGATCAGGTTATTTTCCAACAACAAGGCATCGGTTTCGCTCTCCACTACGATGTATTTTAGATCGTATATGTGTTTTACCAATGCCGTTACTTTGGCGCTTTGTTGCGATTTGTTGAAATACGACGATACGCGTCGCTTCAAGTTTTTTGCCTTGCCCACATAAATAATCTTACCTTCTTGGTTAAAATATTGGTATACCCCCGGCGTGTTAGGCAGGGCAGCTACCAATTGTTTTATGTGGTCGGTGTAGGGCATTAAAAATGGAATAGAGCAGTGGTTTCTATTTCAGGGTCGATGCATTTTCTTCCTTCTAGGAAGTCAATTTCGCCAATAAAGTTGATGTAAATCTTTTTTACGCCAATTTTACGAAGCATGTTGCAGGCTGCTTGAATGGTGCCGCCTGTTGCCAAAATATCGTCGTGTAGCAAAACTACATCGTCCTCGGTTACGCTATCTTTTAGCATTTCGATGGTGTCCTCGCCGTATTCTTTTTGGTAGGTTTCTTGAATGGTTTCGGGAGGTAATTTTCCTTTTTTACGAATGGGTGCCATGCCTGCTTTGATATCGGCAGCTAGGATAGAACTAAAAAAGTAACCACGCGATTCAACGGCTACAATTTTGGTGATTCCCTTGTCTTGGTACAACGATTTTAGTTCGTTACGAACGCAATCTACAAATTCAACGTTTTGCAAAGGTTGAACCAAATCGATAAAACCGATTCCTTTTTTAGGAAAGTCTTGTACGGTGCGAATAATTTTTTGTGCTTCTTGTAAGGTCATATAATTATGTTGTTTGTCGATTGTCACTTGTCGCTTGTTCCACGTGGAACATTTGGTGTTGTTTATTGGTATTATTGTATTATGTTCCACGTGGAACAAAGCTCATTTCTCCTTTATTCCCTTACGGTCATCAATACGTCTCCTTTCTCCACTCTTTATCGATTCACCGATTCACCGATTCACCGATTCACCGGCGCGCAGCGCCTTAATTACCTTCCCATCATTACTAGCAAGATGTTTACGTCGCTAGGCGATACGCCTGGAATACGGCTTGCTTGTGCAATGGTTTCTGGGTCAGTTTTAATGAGTTTTTGACGTGCTTCGGTCGATATAGCGGTAATGGAAGCGTAGTCAAATTTGCCTTTAATTTTAATGTGTTCTAGGCGGTGTAATTTCTCGGCAATTTGTTTTTCGCGATCAATATAGCCAGCATATTTAAAGGTAATTTCTACCTCTTCCATGATTTCTTCTTTACGGTTGGGTAGGGCATCAACCGCTTTTTGAAGCACGGGAACACGTGCTGCCAAGAACGCCAAATCGACGCCAGGACGAAGCAATAATTCGTTCAATCTATGGCGGTGTTTTATTTCAGAACTACCCAATGCACGCAAGCCTTCGTTTACTTGCTCGGGGGTAGCCGATTCGGCACGAAGCAATTCGCTCAATGCTTCGCAGTGTTGTTTCTTTTCTTGTAGCAGGTTCCAACGTCTGTCGTCGGCCAAGCCAATTTGTCTAGATTTGGGAGTTAAGCGAGCATCGGCATCGTCTTGACGCAACAGGATGCGGTATTCCGCGCGCGAGGTAAACATTCTATAGGGTTCGTCAACGCCTTTGGTTACCAAATCGTCTATCAGTACGCCAATGTAGGCTTCGTCTCTGCCCAAGCTAAAACGGTCTGTTCCTTGGGTAGCCAGGTGGGCGTTGATACCTGCAATTAAGCCCTGTCCGCCTGCTTCCTCGTAACCCGTAGTTCCATTGATTTGACCGGCAAAAAATAGGTTTTTAACCAGCTTGGTTTCGAGACTATGCAGCAGTTGAGTTGGATCAAAAAAGTCGTA
>JAEIGA010001035.1_pt1 | contig 42026 bp, 58 predicted proteins | sample 9270691 | NCBI WGS metagenome assembly JAEIGA01 (sample SAMN17057246, study PRJNA624740) | gut metagenome | biome: biome; isolation source: fecal sample | host: Bos grunniens | place: China: Xizang | collected 2019 | reverse complement strand
TTTCTATTGGTTGCCTATTGGTTCCGTCATATCTTACAAGGCGGATAGGACAACGGGCATCATGGACTGGATAATCTTTAAACAAGAGGACAAGAAAATCGCCTTTATTGATGACGAAAAATATGTCCTTTTTGAAGATGAAGGCAGCAGAATCGTAGCGGAGAATTACCATAATTTGGGAGTTTGCCCTGCTAAATTCTTTTGGAATGAGCCATTAACATTGGAACACCCTGACATCAAAAAGAGCCCTATTACGAAAGTATTGAGCGAGCTTGACTGGTATTTGTTCTATGCAATAAGCAAACAGCATCTGGATTTATTCGGGAGCTATCCGATTTATTCAGGATACCAACAGGCTTGTGATTATTCAAATGCCGAAAACGGGGACAAGTGCGATGGCGGATTCTTGAAAGATAGGCAAGGGCATTACAAGCTGGATTTGAACGGCATTCTTATCCCGTGCCCGAAATGTGGAAACAAGCGTATTATCGGTGCTGGCTCATTTGTTGAAGTTCCTGTGCCGTATGGGGAACAGCCAGACCTACGGGACCCTGTTCACATGCTTGCGGTAGATAGAAGCTCGCTTGACTACAATGTTTCAGAGGTCGAAAGATTGAAGAATCAAATTATTACAACGGTAGTCGGAACAAATGAGGAAATAACCACAAGGGACGCTTTGAACGAACAGCAGATTAGGGCGAACTTCGAAAGCCAGAGCACGGTGCTTAACAGAGTCCAAAAAGGATTTGAAGAGGCAATGGAGTTTGTCGATACGATGTGCTGCCGCCTAAGATATGGCGATAATTTTGTTGGTGTTTCAATCAGTTTGGGAACGGATTTTTACATGTTGGATAGTACAACTCTAAGAGAGAGATACAAGACGGCAAAAGAATCTGGTGCGAGTGAGGCTGAGCTTGATGCCCTGCAAGATGAAATAATAGAAACGGAGTACAGGAATAACCCGAAGCAAAGGCAGAGAATGCGCACCCTTTCTGATTTAGAGCCTTACCGACATTTGAGTGTTGAAGAGGTCGTAAACCTTCAGGGGAGAGGTGCGATAACAGCCGAGGATATGATGCTGAAGCTGAATTTCACGAGCCTTGTAAAGAAGTTTGAAAGGGAAAATACGGACATTCTGGAATTTGCTTCCGAGTTGCCGTATTCTCAAAAGATAGAGATTATTAACCAAAAATTGAGAGATTATGCACGTATTAATTGACGGAAAAGAGCGTGACGTTAAGATTGAAGATGTAAACGCACAAAATTACATTGTTCCCGAGAATGAGCGACATATCTATCATGTAAAACAGGAAATAAAATCCTACGACCCTAAGACTGGGCGAAAGATTAGCGTTCCTGTGGTGCAGAAGTATGGAGCAAAGACTTTTACCCAGATTGAGCGGCAACTAAGATTGCAGGGCTGGGAGTTGGAAATCCTCTACAATCCGAAAGCGTTTCTGGAAGAAATGAAACAAGTGCAGAAAAAGTCACAGGCTGACCGCAAGAAATTGGCGGAGGCTGCAATGGAAAAGAAGATTGCCGATGCTGTGAATGCTGCTTTAGAGAAACAGGCTAAAATGTTTGAGGAAAAAATTGCCCAGTTGACAAAGAAATCTTCAAAGAAAGCCGAGTAAAAGAAAAAGAGAGATTTATAACGGTCAAATGGTTAGACTATGATTACAGAACAATTAATTGAGGCTAACGAGAGCCTGAAAGAATTAACAGCGGAGCAAAAAACCGCTATTGTCAATCTTTCTAAGAATGACGAAGAGGAAGTTATCGGGCGAAGATTCGGAGAGGTTTACCGAAAAATGGACGAGACGATAAAGACCTCTACAGGAATCGAGCGAAACGGAGACGAAAAGACCTACAATTATCTGGAAAGAGCCGCAAAGGCAATCACAGAGAAGTTGCAAAAGGTAGAAACGGACTATAAAACGGCAAATAAGGAGCGTGAGCGACTGCAAAAGGTAATAGATGACGGAGGCGTTAATGAAGAGCAGAAAAAGGCTCTACAACAGGCGCAAAAGGATGTGATTTCGATTACCAAGCAGTACAATGACCTTAAGAAAGAATTTGACGGACTGAAGAGCCAGCACGAAAGCGAGATTACGGGCATCAGGATTGATGCAGAAATCAATGAAGCTAAAAAGGCTCTGAAAGTAAAGAAGGAATACCCCGAAAGTGTTATTTCCTTGATTCTGGATAATGCCGTAAGAAAGGTTAAGGGAATGAATCCCGAATACGTGGACGATGGAAAAGGTGGCAAAGTTCTGGTATTTAAGGGCGAGGACGGAGAGATAAAGCGCAACAGCGAAAATCAGTTGAACCCTTATACTGCGGCAGAATTGTTGGAAACAGAACTGCGTGCTATCGGTGTTTTGGAAGAGAAGAGAATACAACAAGGCGGAGGAACGAAACCTACTGGATTCGGAGGTAGCAGAGGCGTAGCTATCGACCTTGCTGGAGTTAAGACACAAGAGGAAGCCTACGATGTTATTTCTCAGTCACTTTTTGCGAAGGGGCTGACGAATGGCTCAAAGGATTTCCAGAAAGAGCTTGACGAGGCTTGGAAGAATTACAAGGTAAGTGAATTGCCAAAAAGATGAAGGCAGAGGGGAAGCCGATATATTAACAATTAAAAAGAAAAAATTATGAGTTTAGTTGCGACCAGATTGCAAAACTGGAGAATCGAAGACCCAGAGCTTGACAGAAACATGACCCGTCCTTATGAGTACGGTGCTTTGGATTTCTTCGTAGAACAGACTGATGCTCCTAACAGCATCATTAATGCAAACCTGCGTGACCGTGCTTTTGAAAGTATCGGCAATACCGTGCAGGTTCCCGTAATCAATTATGACGGCGATGTTACCGTGAGCAACAGCCGTTCATGTACTATCGCTGATGCAGAGAACACCTCTGCTTTGTACACCGTAAGTTGGACGACCTATTCCGTAGGTTTCACAATGGTGCCAACTTTGTATCAAAACAACGAAATCAGCTACGAGCATGACTTCCGTAGAAAAATGGAGAAAGTAGTGCGTGCTTTGGCTAATGCGTTGGATGCGGCTGCTGTTGCTGCTTTGGAAGCTGGAAAGACTCAGGTTTACAATGACAGCTTGCAGTACACCGTTACTGGCAATGTCGTGGAAGTTCCAATCCAGATGGCTACCGAAATTTTGGGCGACACCAACCCAATGATGAGAGCCAACAACTTCCCAGAAGTTATCCATATTATCGGCAATGCTGGTGTGGATTCTCTGATAAGAAAACTTGCACAGCATGGCATTTACAATGATGTCAACAAGCGAATGGAGTATGATAACAAGATTATCCACTACACCAATAATGTAGTGAATGATACAAACAAGAATGGTACTTTGTTTGCTGTTGCTGACGGTAATGTGGGAGTGCTTACAAGAGTGGACCGAGAGGCATTGCGCAGAGCTCGTGCTAACTTCCATGAGTGGGACGTAGTACGTCTGCCTTATATTGATTTGCCAGTAGGTAGTCATTACTACACCGCAGTTGGTGACCAGTCAGCAATCGCTGGCGATGCATCTGCCGACATGGTTTGTAATGTAAAAGAGTACTTCGGCTTTAGCGTAGATGTGGCATTCATCGTAGCTTATAATTCTGCGCCAACCGTAGTGCCAAACCCAATCATAAAGGCAGAGATTGCTGCTCCTGCTCAGGATACACCAATCGCAATGCCTGTTTATGTTACAAATGCTGCTGATTTCTCATAATAGGGCAGAAATCTTATAACCTGACGGGGCGGGGTGAAAGCCCTGCCCTTTTTTAATTCAAGAATATGTACAGATTACAGGAAATACAGGAACGGCTTTCAAAGGTCGTAGGCTGGGAGCAAAGTTACGACATAAACAATCCGATTGATGAATCGCTTACAGAGAGCGAAGGCGGATTGTATTATCAGCAATGCCACCCACTGATGACCTTGAACAACATTCGTTCAATGATGCCAGACGACTTCATAAAGATGTACGAGCTTTATAACCCTGAAAAGTATTATGCAGAGGGGGATAAAGTGCAAAGCGATGGAGAGGTTTACCAGTGCCTTGAAGCTGTGCTTGGGGAAAACCCTGCTGATTCTCTGAAATGGAAGAAATGCAACATACTTGATGACTATTTGCGCAAGTTAGTTGCAGATGGCATTTCACAAGCTGTGCTTACATTTATTCAGATGAAGAGCTTGCAGACGGAAACCAAGACATTAATGGAGCGAAGAACATTCTTTGACGGTGCTGGAAGGATAAATGCCACAATCCAGAATTTCGGCAAGATAGTCGGTTTTGAGATTGTTCCTGTGCGCTCAATGGGAGTTACGGCAAAGGTTGAGAGAATCGGATTGCAGATGAGAGGAACAGGAACGGTTAAGGTTTATTTGTTCCATAGCTCACAGATAGACCCGATTAAAACTTTCGACTTGAATTACACGAAAAATGGCGGTTTCCAATGGTTTGATTTGAAGGACTGCTATTTGCCTTATATCAGCGAGGACAACAATTCTGGTGGTGCGTGGTATCTGTGCTACAACCAGAATGATTTGCCAGAAGGTATGGAGGCGATAAATGTTTCTAAGGATTGGAGCAGGGAGCCGTGCGGAAGCTGTAACATCGGAAGTTTGGAAGGCTGGAGAGAGCTTACCTCTTATTTGCAGATAAGCCCTTTTAAGGTCGATGCTTTAGATACATTCGCAGAATACCCTGAATTGTGGGACATTGAGGATATGAACTATACGTGCACCTACAATTACGGTCTGAATGTGGAAGTATCAACTGGCTGCGACTTGACGGACTTTATAATTTCTCAAAGATTGCTATTCCAGTCGGTTTTGCAGAAACAGGTAACCTACAATGCCCTGCGAACTCTGGCAATGAATCCAGATGTAAGGGTAAACAGAAACCAGTCGAATGCGAGCCGCATGGATATTCTGTACGAATTGGACGGAAATAGTCAGGGACGGGCAAGCGGTTTGGGTTATGAGTTGAGAAAAGCCTACGAAGCTATCAGCCTTGACACGGCTGGTCTGGATAGGATTTGCCTAAGTTGCAACAATCATGGAGTGAGATACAGGACTGTATGAAATTAATTAATGACCTTAAAAAGAAAGTCGAAGCCTTCAACGAAGGGCTGACAAGCGGAATGTTCATCGCAAGGCTTATACAGGAGTTTGAGCCAGAAATATGCGACATGAACAGCGAGAATCAGCTTTACGAAAGAGGTGTTAACAATTTAGGTGTGGAAATTATGGATTATATGCCGTACCGACCTAAGACTATCGAGATTAAGGAAATTAAGGGGCAACCTACAGACCGAGTTACTTTAAGGGACGAGGGCGACTTTCATGGCTCATTCTTCCTTCAGATTTATGCAGACAGGTTTGAAATACGTGCGAGTGATGAAAAGACCGAATGGCTGATAAAAAAATACGGTAGGCAGATTCTCGGACTTACACCCGATAATCAGGCGGAACTTGCGGGGGAGTATATTTACCCAGAATTATTAACTAAAGCAAGGCAAATGATATTATGATAGAGAGAGTACCAATGCGAAGGAATCCCCAATTATTGGATAGGGTAATAACTGCCCTTCAATGGGAGATTGCCGACAAAATCGGTTGGCTTGACCATGTATTTGGAAGAGCTGAAAGGCTTATAAAGATTATCAACGGGAAAAGATATTACACACCAAATGTATATACGGGAAAAAACGATTATGAATTAATCGCCCCCGATTCAGGATTTGGCAATTATTGTTTTTTCGTTGTGGACGAGCCACAAGAAATAGATTATAACCTCGGCAATCCAAATATCATTGAATCGCCTTTTAGCATAATCTTTTGGGTAGATATGCGAACTTTGGAAGATGTGGACGAGAGAGATACGGAAGCTGTTAAACAAAGCATATTGAGGGTGCTCAATGGGCAAATATTCCTGAGATATGGGACTTTCTCTATAAATAGGGTTTATGAGAGAGCGGAAAATGTTTTCAATGGTTTCACTCTTGACGAAGTGGATAACCAATACTTAATGCACCCTTTTGCTGGGTGGCGATTCTCTGGAAGAATCAGGATAAAAGATACGTGTTATGAAGGGGAAGCCCCAGAAACTAAGTATCTAACCGTAGTACCAGAAAAAACCCAGTGGGTGCGTAAAGATAGAGGGGTAGAATATAGAATTAACTCAAACGGAGATTGGATTCTCCAATAAAATTTATTGATTATGGCTTATGCTTCATGGATAACTCCGTCCGCTACAAGCGGAAGCGGAAATGGCTCGGTAAATATAAGTGCCAATTCAAGCAACACAGGACGAACAGCGAGGGCCACGACCGTAACATTTAAGGCGGCAAATGTGACTGATGTTGTAAGGAATGTTGTACAGAATGGAAAGCCCGAAACAACGGCTATTCAAGCGAGTGCTGCCGCTCAGAAAACGGGTGGCACAATCACTCTGACTGGCACATCAAATTCAAGTAAGCTTACATTCTCTTTGGGTGTGGGTGACTTGGCTCTTACATTGCCAGCATCCTACACGGCTAATGGTGTGAGTGTAACCAATGGTGCTGCAATATCAGGTGACCCGGGTGCTACGGCTGAATATGCTTTTAGTATTCAATTTTCTGTTGCCGAAAACACAACGATTGATTCGTTGTCACGACAGATAATTGTCACAGACGATGGTGGTACGGCTCACACCTGTACTATTACACAGGCTGCTGGAGATGCATACTTGACTGTTTTTCCTGCAAGTATTGAGCTTCCTTGGGATGCTTCTACAAGCGGAACATTCACGGTATCTTCAAATACCAACTGGAACGTGGTGTAATATGGCTACAAAGACGATACCATGGAATACTGGAACGGGAAACATTACCTTGACCTATACAGGTCAGGGTAATGATACCGTTACGGTTGCTTCAGACCCGAATGACGTTTATGAGGATAGATATATGGCGATAACCATTCAAGCCTCTACACATCCGTCTTTGCAAGAAAAAGTGGACATTGTTCAAGGTATGAAGCAGCCAAATTTTAAGACTGCTGATAATTACTGGATTTTAACAGCAGACAATAAATACTTTAATGTGCAGGAGGAACAATAATGCCAACACCGACAGGATATACAAGTAGTTATACGGCAGCACAGATAGACGAGGCTGTAGGAGATGTGCCTAATAAGCAGAATAAGGTAACTAACATTAATGATTACGGAGGGGTATCACTTGCCGACCATGTGGTCTTTAATGTCAATGCTGAAATAAAAGGTATCAGTTTGTCACATTTCAAAAAGATGCTTACAAGTGAATATAATTACAACAATAAGTTCGAGAATGCAACCTTTAACTATAGCATTTCAACGGTTGGAGCTTGTTACGGTCCGAGGTATTCTGCAATAGATTATGGCGGGAAAACGTTGCTTGGTGTACGCTTGAATGTTTCAAGGATTGGCTACGGAAAAGTTGTAATAGTTCATAATGTTGCATCAGATGCAACTGTAACAACGACAGATAAAACTACATACAATTTTTATGTTGGACAGACTGGAATACAAGACATATTTCTTGACAGTGAAGTTTTGCTAAGTGCAACGGACATTGTGATGTATGGCTCAGACGAAACGAAAGAAGAATCAGAAAGAGCCCAATTTAGGTATGCTGGAACAACAGCAACAGGGTGCATGGTTGGTTTTTCTTCCTACCAAACAAGTGGGGAATTAAGGCCAAAAGTTTCTTCTTCTGGTTTTATAGGGTTGGATTTAATTATAAAAGAGCCTGATTCTGTTGTAACGATATATTCTGGAAGCTCCGCACCTTCAAGCAGTATGGGAAGTGATGGCGACATCTATATACAAACAAGTTGATTATGGCAACGGCGAGCAGTAATTTGACAAGTTATGACAGTGAATATTCCGCTTATTCGGTATCTTCACTGGATAATGCTCTTGCAGGGAGTGACAACACTTCCTATGCTCAGATTAACCTCACGAGGAATGCCAATGCAGTTACGGAGATATATTACAACTTCACATTGCCAACTATTCCAAGTGGAGCAACTAATATATCTGTTTCTTGTTCTTGTAAGTGCAGTATCAATCAAACCAACGCCAACCGAATTACCACAAGAGAGGCACGGCTTTATAGTGGTTCTACGGCAATGGGTACTGCTTATACTGTTGCCAATAGCACTACGGCATTCAGTATTAGTGCAGGAACTTGGACTGCTGCTCAACTGAATAGTGGTGTAAAATTAAGGTTATATGCTGTGAGAGGAACAAATAACACTACATCAAGCTACTATTTCAGATTGTATGGTGCTACGATTACCATCACATACACGGAGCCAGTTACTGGGAATAAGGTATTTATCAAGGTAAACGGCTCATGGGTGCAGTCAAGCAAGATACTCACGAAAGTAAATGGAAGCTGGGGTGAGGTTAGCAAGGTGCATAAGAAGGTCAACGGCTCATGGGTAGAACAGGCAGATAAAAGTGCAATGTTTGATAGTGGGGCGATTTATAAGAAAGGGAGTTAAAATGCTTGAAATAGTTTTTTTAATTGGTTTGATAAGTGCTTTTGCTGTTCAGTTGATAAAGAAGACGGGCATTGCGGAATGGATGCAGGTGCACGGAAACAAGATAATTGCGGAGCTGTTCAGTTGCGACTTTTGCATGAGTTGGTGGGCGAATGTCATTATTTGCCTTTTTGTCTGGATAATAACAGGTGCTTATCTGGTAATGCTGGTGCCATTCTTCGCAACGATGATAACGAGGTTTCTTTTATGAGAGATATAAAGATAGGAAATAAAAAGATAAAGATATACGACAGCATCGAAGAACTTCCGATGAAGAGGTTTCACAAGTATAACAAAATGCTGTTGGTAGATTCGGGACTCGGTTCCGATTTGTCTGATTTTGACAGGCATATTTCAAGGGTAGCTGCGTTCTTGAAAGAAGGAAAGACGGAATTGGCTATTACAGAAATTGAGAACATGAGGCAGAATATATATAACATACAGGCAGGGATAGACCCGAAGATGTTAGCCTTTGCCTGTCTGGTAGCAGAAATCAATGGAGAGGGAATAACGGACATTTCTGACGATGCGCTAAGGGCTTTAGCAGAAGAGTTGGGAAATATCACGAAGAAAGATTTAACGGACACTATGGAGTCCGTCAAAAAAAAAATAGATGAAGAGCTTGTAACATACTTTCCTAAAATCTTTGAAAGTTCCGAACTGAAAGAAGCTTGGGACAAAGTGAAGGCGAGGACAGTTTTAGTGCTTGAATCTATTATAAAAAGAGAGAGCAGAACGGCTCAAATTGAAAGAATAGACAGGGAGCTTCTTACTTATACCAAGCCAAAAAAGTTTTCTGGAAAGGATAATGCGGAAGTCGGTTACGATAAACAATTTGAGCGGCTTTCTTTGAGCATAAGGCAGAATCTGAATGCCGACACGGACAAGATGACCGTTTTGCAGTTCTATTCAGCGTGCGAGTATATCGCAGACATGATAAAGGCGAGGGAAAAGACGCAGAAACGGAAATGAGGACCGCTAAGAGGTTTTTTGCTTTCAGCCGATAAAGTTATAGCCAGAGAAAAGAAAACAGCATACAGAGGAAATTTAACAAAAATAACTATGGATAACAACAATAACCCAATCAGATACTCAGACCTTATACAGCCTGACGATTCTATCGACAAGCTCATTGAGAAGTTGGAAAAGCTCGACCAAGTTTACTCTCACATGGCAGACGATATCAGCAGGAAAGCCGAGGAAATCATGGACGGGCTGAAAGATGTTTCAGGGGCTACGGAAGAGGGTAGAAAAGCCACCCAGAGATATGCTGACGAAACAGCCAAGCTGGATAAGGCAGAACGTGAACTTATGTTTGCGTGGTCGGAGAATGGGAAAGAGCTTGCGAGGCTTCGTCTGGAAAAACAGGAAGCCAACCGAATGAACAAGCTACTTATTCAGAGAGGCAAAGAGGAAATCGACATGACGAATCTTGCCACGAAATCGTACAAGGAACTTTCTGCCCAGTATTCAATCAATAAGATTAAGCTAAACCAGATGTCAGCCGAAGAGAGAAAGGCTGCGGAGGCAAACAACCAATTCGTATCTACTACCCGTGCCATATATGAGCAGATGAAGAAACTGCAAGAGGAAACGGGTAAATACCAACTGAATGTCGGTAATTATGAGAATGCAATACGAAAGGCTATCGGAGCAAACAACGTATTCGTTTCCACTTTGATTGATTTGGGGAAAGGTGGCGAAGAGGCAAAAGCAACAATGGTTGCTATTCAAAATGGTACAAAGGCTCTCGGAAACACCTTGCTTGGTCTGTTGAAGAATCCCGCTTTTTTGGCTGTTGCTGGAATCGCTGGTGCGGCTGGAGCCGTTAAGATGTGGTATGACTATAATGTAGGTTTGCAAGAGGCAACGAGGCTCACAAGGGAGTTCACGGGAATGGTAGGCGATGACATGAAAGCCTTCCGAAATGAAGTTGTGGCAATAGCTGACACATTCAATCTGGAATTTAAGCCAACCTTACAGGCGATTGATAGTGTAGCGGCTAATTTTGGAATATCTTTTGAAACGGCTTTTCAGGCTGTTAAAGACGGACTGGTGGCTGGTGCAGACCTCAATGGGGATTTCCTTAACAAGTTACAGCAATACCCTGCTTATTTCAAAGAAGCTGGGCTGAGCGTGGAGCAGTTTGTTGCGATATTGACCCAGACGAGAAGCGGAATCTTTGGCGATAAAGGATTGGATGCAATAAAACAAGCCAATGCGAGAATAAGGGAAATGGGAACTGCTACCGCAAAGGCTCTGGACGATATCGGAATCAGCTCCGAACAGGTAACGAAAGACATTACCAGTGGAGTTAAAACCACTTTCGATGTCGTGCAAGAAGTATCGGCAAAGTTGAATGAGCTTCCAGATAACTCACAGGCTGTTGGCAATGCCCTTATGGACGTTTTCGGAAAGCAGGGACGAGATGCTGGCCTTGCGATGATTCGGAGCTTAAAAGATATTAGTACAGACCTTGAAGTGGTAAAAACCCAGACAGGGGAAATCGGAAAGATGCAAGAAGAGCTTGCACAGGCGAACACTGATTTGCAAAATGCCCTGTCTGCTTTGTTCGATTTTACGGGCGGAACATTTGAGAGAATGACACAAGGTGCTAAAATCTTCTTTGTTCAGGGATTGACGAAGATTGTTACGGGCATTATAAATGTAATAAATTACCTTCGTGAGTTGTATAACGACAGCGTTTTGGTGCGTGAGGTATGGAACGGAGTTACAGGCTCATTCAAATTGTTTTACGACACATTCTCAAATGGAATATCTTTCATTATTGATGCTGTGAAAGGTCTTGCGATAGCTCTGGAAGGCATCTATACTTTCGATTACAAAAAAGCCTTAGAGGGCATAGAAAGATTCGGAAAGGCGATACCAACATTATTGTCTGATGTGGGGGAATCTATCGGGAATGCTATCAACAATGAAACGGAAGGTCTGAATAAAAGGCTTGAGCCGATTAAAATACCAGTAAGTATAGGAGAACAAGGCTCAACGGGCAAAAACAGCTTAGGCGGAGGCGCAAGCGGACAAATAAAGCAGCTAACCGACAAGGTTAAAGAGGTAAAACAAAAGACCGATGCGGAACTGCTTGCAGAGGAACAGAAGCACCAACTGGATTTACTGAATGCCGAGAAGAATTACATCGCCATGAGGTTACAGGCTGTAAAGAAGGGCAGCGAAGAGGAAAGAGAACTGAAAGAGCTTGATATTGAGAATGAAAGAAAGATTGCCCTTTTGAAGAACGAACAGCTTGCAGAGGGATTGAGGCAACAGACGGAAGTAATTAATGCCGTTTATGATAAGAAGAACGAGGAACTTGTAAAGAGCTATGCCGATGCGGAATTAAAATTGTTTGATGTCGATGCGAAGCTGGCGCAATCAGAGTTTGACCTGCTGGAACATACGGAAGAGGAAAAGACGAAGTACAAGTTACAGGCGGAGCGTGACAGGTGGCAGAAAGTTCTGGAACTGGCTTTGAAATACGGCACGGATTTATCAGATGCGGAGGTGCAAACGATAAAGAATACCATTCAAAGGTTAAATGATGAAATAGCGAGCTATGAGCAATCAGGGGAGAAAAAAGACATTTATTCCCTGTTCGGTTTGAATCTGGACGATAAGCAGAAACAGGCTATCAGCCAGTCCATGCAGTTTGCCATGTCACAAGTCAATGAATGGGTAGGCTTAATGGTACAATCTGCCGAGAAAGCTGTGCAGAATGCGGACAGACAGGTAGATGCGGCACAAAGAGTTCTGGAAGCCGAGATACAGGCGAGGGCTAACGGGTACGCCAATAATGTAGAAATGGCTCAGAAGGAATTAGACCTTGCAAAGAAGAATCAGGAAAAGGCTTTGAAGGAACAGGAGAGAGCGCAGAAGGCTCAACTGGCGATTCAGACAATCGAACAGGTTTCCAATCTGGTAACGGCTTCCTCTCTGATATGGTCGCAATTAGGTTTCCCTCTGGCGATACCAGCCCTTGCCGTGATGTGGGGCTCGTTTGCATTGGCGAAGATTAAAGCCTTACAGATGACAAAGCAGAAAGAGAGTTACGGAGAGGGAACGGTTGAACTTCTGGAAGGTGGCTCGCATCAATCTGGAAACGATGTCGATTTGGGAAGCAAACCAGACGGAACAAGAAGACGAGCCGAAGGGGGGGAATACTTTGCCGTAATCAACAAGAGAAACAGCAGAAGATACAGGGCTTTGATTCCTGACATTATTACATCGTTGAACAATGGAACTTTTGCGGACCGATATATGGCTGCGAATGATGTGGCAGGGGGGCTTATCCTTAATGTCAATCAGAGGGCGGACATACGAGAATTGAATGACAATGTGCGACAGATAAGAAAACAGGGCGAAAGTCAGCGCTACGTTCTTTCTGACGGCACTCTGATAGTAAGTTACAAGAACTTAACACAGAAGATAAGATGAAACCAGATTACAGATTTTTCCTAACGATAAACGGAGGGCAAAGAAAGTCAGTTAAGCCCAATTATCCTGATGACCTTTCGCTTGATTATGAGAGGGAAACAGGGCAAAGATTCTTCCGTGCAAGGTTGAGCAGTAAGCTAACTTTCATGCGAGAAGATTACGACCTAATCATGGCTGCTGCGTTTGATTCGGTTTATCTGGTAGTCATTCAGAAATCGGACGACATGGGGCTAATGTGGACCGATTATTACACGGGAAAATTCGTGCGTACTGATTGCACGATAAACACGGACGACAGGCTCATCATGGTACAGCCAGAAACATACGACCAATACAGTGATGTTTTGGCTGGTCTGGATAAAGAGTACGACCTTATCAAATTAAGCCCAGCCAATCAGAGAATCGGATACCAAAGAAGACCTGTTTTACAGGTTTATGCGTTAGGTGACACAATTCTTTCTTCGTTCCTTAGTGGTATGTATTGGGAACAGGATTGCGAGGCGCAAAGCCCATGGGATGCGGATTATTTGATAAATACTTGCCATTTTGCCCTGAACACAATATTGAGAGAGCTAAACCTTTACGGGGATTTCTCAGATGCGAATGCTTTTTACTCAGGGCAGATAACTTTGGGCGGAGAGTTTTACGGGGGCTCACTCTATCCTGAAACCGCAAATGGCTATCGTGTTGATGTGGTAATACAATACACAGAGGACCATAAAAGAGCCGATTATACATTAGTAAGGATTTCGGACAATGCTGCGCTTTATACGTTTAGCGAGGGTGCTACCCCTTTGGCTGTATCTGGAGAGTTTGACATGACACCCGTTTCTGGCTCTGGAATGACAGGGCAGATGCATGGGAAATTCACGGGCTATGTCATGTTTGCCCGTTATATTCTCGATGTAGAGGAAATTGCGGGATTGCCTACTTTTGAAATCCTTACAACGGATATGATAACGGACAATAAGAATTACCACAGGGCAATAGGATATTCTATACCAATAGCGCAGATTTCCAATAACCTTACTTGGAATGTCACGGAGTGGGGGCAGAATCCTTTGGGGCAGTATTATCTGCCACCCAATCAGACAGAAGCCTTTTTCCCGTTAGCAAGGTCACGCTGGCAGACATATTCCATTTGGTTTAAGTATTATGCGCTTGACAATATTTTAGAAGAGGCTGGAAGGGCTGATGCTGTGATACGTGATGCGTTCCCGATAGCAAGCTGTATATCTGTATTGCTTTCGCAGTTTTCTTCTATAACATTCGGAGAAAGTACAGAATACAGCCAATTTCTGTATGGTATCGTAAACCCTGTTTCGGGAATGTCTTTCCGATTGTTCATGTCGCAGAAGTCGAACATTACGGCAGGGGAGTACACCATACCTGCGCAGAAAGCCCCTTGCACGCTTGGAACAATACTCAATATGCTTAGAAATGTCTATCAGTGCTACTGGCATATAGAGAATGGCAAGTTGAGAATTGAGCATATTTCATGGTACAAGAATGGCGGCAGTTATTCAGGGAGCCAGAGCGTGGGAATAGATTTAACCGCATTGATAAATACAAGAAATGGGAAAACGTTATCATTCTGTCAAAACGAATATACCTTTGAGAAAGAGGATATGCCAGAGCGTTACCAATTCTCATGGGCGGACGATTGCACGGAGGCTTTTGACGGTCAGCCTATACAGGTGCTTTCCAGATATGTCAAAGAGGGAAAGATTGAGGAAATCGCAATATCCGATTTTACTGCGGACATTGATTTGATGTTATTATACCCTGCTGGCATCAGCGTTGACGGTTTCGCTTTGTTCGCTGCTGTCGAAGATGAATACATGGGGTACAAGTTGCCGTATGTGGAATACACGGAAAAAGGCTCAACTTTTTATTGCCAGAATGGATATTTAGGCTTACGGTGGGTGCTTCCGTTGTATTGGAGGCATGACTTGCCAGCGAGCCAAGTTTTGATGAATGGAGTACAAACTTCTGCGTTAGGTATTCAGAGAAAGAAAAGGCAAGAAGTTGAAATGCCAGCATTACAAGACCCTGTTTTACTAAACCTTGTTAAAACTGGGCTCGGGAATGGAGAAATACGCAATATTTCTATAAATTTACACAGCAGAAATGCGAAGACAGTTCTAAACTATGATACCGAATAATAACATATCGCCATTACCGTGGTATTTACACCAAGATGAACAGCTTCACAGGCGCACCTATTCCTATGGGGCTATCTATCCGCTCTATTGCCAGATAGATGTGCTTATGCCTTTCCAGATAGTCAGGGAATCACGAAACAATGATATTACAAGAGTTTTCCTTTACGACAGCAAAGATAGGTTTGTGATGAACATTACACAAAAGATGTTAGATGTCGGTTTAAGGATAAAGAAATATACCAGTTTGGGCTATGATGTGATATTATTCCCTGCCATTTTGCCTATGGGCTTAAATATGGAAGAGGGACAATACTACCTAATCATGTCAGACGGGCAGCAGCAATGGTACAGTGAAGTTTTTACCGTAGTCACGCAAATTAATGATTTCCTAAAATTGGAGTGGTACGATGCGGACGATTTGTTTTATTCTGGCGGTGCAATGGTCTATAAAGAGCCAAAATACATCAATCGTCTGTATCTGCAAACCCAATTAGGGAAACCAGAATACCCATTTGAGGAAGAGGGAGAAAACAGGGACGGTTTATTTTTCCCAACGAAACAGATAGCGGAAAAGACGTACCGATTTACAATTATAGCGAGCGAGTTCCTTCTGGATTGCCTGAGAATTGTGCGAATGTCTGACTATGTAAAGATAACGGACCAATATAATCAGGAATACAATGCCGATACGTTTTTAATGACCCCTACATGGCAAACTCAGGGAGACCTTGCAAGCTGCGAATGTGAGTTCCAAACTGCCACAATTTATAAAAAAATTGGACGGGGCTATATTGTTCAGGATTTAGGAGATTTCAACATAGATTTTAATAACGATTATCTTATAACAAATGAGTAATTATTCGACACTAAAACAGGCCATTCAGTCTGTAATACGGACAAATGGGAATGAAGAGATAACTGGCGCAGTATTGCAGAATGCATTGCTTTCGATTATTGACTCTATCGGTGCAAACTACACCTTCGCTGGTGTAGCAACACCACAGACAAATGCTGGTGCACCAGACCAAAATGTGTTTTATATTGGGGGTGCTGGAACCTACACTAATTTTGGGGATAGTTACATAGTGCCAGAAGGACACCTCGCAATTTTTGCATACAATGGTGATTGGGTTAAAGAAACAGCAAGAATACAGGACTTTTCTCTTGGAGTTACTTACACGGATGATGAAGACACAAATGCGGTTTTGAAATCTGCAATAATTAGAAATAATACCATAAGTAAAATACGCTTCACTATCGGAACAGCGAACAGCCTAAATGTGGTGTTTTTTGATTCTTCGGATAATAATGTGGCGAGCCATTTTTATTCTTCACTGACAGCAATAGAGGAAACCTACACCTTTATGTCAGGGCATACAAATAACATTGTAATGTTTAACAGGGAATACCTAAGAGATATTGTGGCTGCGAACTATGGAAAAACGAATTATTACATAGGTGGAAATTTTACCGCAGAGGCTTACGATGAGCAATACTTTTATCTTTATCGTAATGTAAGCGATAAGATGATGACCGCATTAGGGTATGGTTGGACGGATAGCCCGATTATCAATAACATGCTGCCTTATGCAGTTCTTACGACAGATGTGAAGAAAATTCACGTAACAATGTCACGTACACAGATAAACATCTATTTAAGAAATGAAAACGGGGAAAATCTCAGGAGCAAACTTGTTGAAGACGGAACGAGTTTTGACAATGATGTGGTGGAAATAGTAACAGGCTCTACGACAACTCTCACGGACGGGCTATTCATTCTAAATAAGAGCGCAATAGATAGGGTGCGAGAGAGATATGTGCTTTCTGATTATACGATTTTTGACGGAACGGTAATTAACGATTCCGTATATAATTACAGTAATAAACAATCTTTGTTTGGTGAAGAGCGTTTAAGGAATTGGGGGACTGATATAGATTTTGACACACAAGGTGCTTACATTGGAGCGAATATTTATAACACGGTTGATTGTTTCCGCTTTCCTGCTTTAATCACGGAAATTACCATACCTTCAAATAAAGACACTATTGTTGAAATATATAGAACAAGACTTGATGATGTGAGCGGCGTTTCTTCTGCAGTCCTTTTAGACACGGTACAGGTTAAGGCGGGGAAATATTCATACCCACTAAATATCGAAATGAATGCAGGTGACGGTATAGGTTTAGCGTGTCCGACTGGTAGCTCAATTAAATATTACAATTCTGGTTGGCGACTCGCTTCTTATAATATAGAAACGTTGTTAAGAACAAGCGGAACAGATGGGTTTGCAAATGGCGCAATGGTGTGCAGTGTAAAATATAGGTATTTTGCAAAACCATCTGTACCAATAAAAAAATTGTCTGGTAAAACCATTTCAGTTATTGGGGATAGTATTTCGACTTTTGGGGCAGATTATTCGTACAGTAACCCATATTATCCAAGCAGTACGGTTACAAATTATCTTCGGACATGGTGGGGTAGATTGGTGCAGGACGGCGCTTCGATAATGAAGAACATGTCCGTGAGCCGTTCTACTATAGTAAATCCAAGCGACCCAGAAGTCGCCTACCGTTGGATTGGGTATAATGACAGGATAACAGCACTTGGAGGCGATGGGGTTTCTCCAGACATAATAATGGTGCTTGCTGGAATTAATGATATGTTTTCAACATCTGCTTTGACTGATTTTGATTTCACAAAGAACAGAACAAATTACGATGAACTAAACACGTCTGCGTTTTCAACAGCCTACCAATGGATAGTAATGAAGTTACTCGACCTTTATCCAACTTCAAAGATATTTCTTTGCACACCATTCAAGGCAGGCGTGAGCGATTGGGGATTTCCTGAAAAAAATGGGAATAGGTATTTGTTCCAAATAAGAGATAAAATCAAGGAATTAGCAGATGCTCTTGGTGTTGGTTTAATAGATTTCTACTCCGAGACTAAAATTTCATGGTCACAGATGAATGGGGGTGCCTACGGAGATACCACGCACCCAAATGCTAATGGCCATTATGAATACTACAAAATTGCCCGCAAGCATTTAATAGATTATGTGCAAAAAAGTATAGTATTATGAAACAGAACACTAAAGATTGGATACATTATGCAAGTGCGATAGCATTCTTAACGAGTGCTATTGTGCTTGCTTTTACCAACTTCTGGTTGGAGCATTACATACATAATTCTGTGCTTGTTTATGTAGGCGAGGCGATTTCCTTTGTTGGTGCTGTTTATGGTATTGCCTTAGTTGCAAGGCATGAGATTGATAAAAGAGTGAATGAAATTGCAAAAAGGTTTGAAGACAAGAACAATGGAAATATTGCTGAAACGTAAATACAGGTTGCAGGGGTACACGATAGGCAAAATCTATATCGAAGGCTTGTACTTTTGCGATAGTCTGGAAGACAGGGACAGGCTTTATTTCGGAGAGAAGAAAATATACGGAGAAACTGCTATCCCTGTTGGAAGGTATAAAATAGAAATGTCATGGAGCCCTAAATATCAGAGAATGATGCCAAGGCTTCTGAATGTTCCCCAATTCACTGGCATTTTGATTCATTCAGGGAACATACCAGAGCATACAGCTGGTTGCATTCTTACGGGGTTGAATAAGGAAAAAGGCAAAGTGCTTTATTCAAAGTATTATGCCGATACGATAAGGGATAAGATAATTGATGCGGAAGAAAGAGGCGAAGAAATATGGATAACCATATCCTAAATTTAGTTATAACTTAATTTTTTACATTATGAACAAAGAACAATTATTGGAGTTGATTAACTCAAAGATTGCAGGACAAGGCTCTGCAGTTGATATTGGTGGTGCTCTTGCACCTGTTTTGACTGAGCTGTTAAGTAATTCAGTTCCTGAGAAAGTGACAGACATTCAGGCTCTGACTGGCGACCAGTTGGAAGCATTGAGTGCTGGGGATAAGGTCGTAAAGGTTGACCAGACTGGCGAACACGCTTATGTAGTTACTTACAAGGGCGAAGGTGGTTTGTGCCTAACCTACGCAGATTGTGAGAATGTGGAAACGATTGCCTACAATAAGACTGAGAGCGGCTGGGCATTCGATGACAAGACGGTAACTCATATAGGGCAATGATGTCAGGAATTAAGAAAAAGGCTGCTGCGATAATTTCGTTTGCAGCCCTTTTTTGTTTTTTCGTGGTCTGTTATCAGGCTGGAAGAATAAAACGGCTCAGAGAGGCGGAAAACGGGCTTAAAAACGATATTGCTGTACTTATAGAAGGGAGCGAGGCATATAAAGTCCGTGACAGCCTTAATGCTGCGAGAATCGGAGTGCTTGAATTGTCGGAGAAAGACCTTAAAAAGAGAATCGGAGAGGACGAAAAGCTTATATCTGAATTGAAAGGAAAGAACAAGGAACTTCAGGGGATAGCGGAAGCCTCTTTGAATACGGGCGACAGCATTTTTGTTTCTGTCCGTGATACGATAATAAAAAGAGATACTGCTTACATTGAACTCCCGTGCATAGATGTAGCCGAAAGGTGGTTTGAAATGCACGGCTGTATTGACGAGGGCTATTTCGTTGGATATTATCAGGCGAGGGACAGCATTATCCTGATTGAATCAGTACAAAGGGCAAGGTTTCTCGGTTTCCTCTGGAAGACGAAGAAAATCAAAAAGCGGGATTTCTCGATAATCAGTAAAAACCCACATACGAAAATAGAGGGCTTCGAAGTAATCAGGATAAAAAAATAAGAAAACCTTTGCAGGGTTAAAAATTATGCTTATATTTGCAGCGACATGTTGGTTAGTTAAACAATTTAAGACCTTTACGGTTACATTACTTTTGTCATACAATTACAATCGGCTAATGGTCTGCGAAGATAGTTAGCTTTTCTTTGGAGTTTTACTGCCATAAGGAATAATATATTAAAGTAAAGACAATGTGCTTGCGGTTGCAGTCCGAGAGGGATAGCGACCGTTTTTTTTTGATGTCATGAAACGGGATAGCTGAAAAGGCGGTTTATTTTCGTTTTAAGAGGTCCTTTTGCATGAGGTAGTAAAGTGTTAGGCTGAGGAAAGAAAACAGCTTCTGCGAGAAATTCGGAAAAAATAACTTAAAATTTCTTTGAAAATAATTCGATGAAAATTTTTCTATCTGAAAAAAAAGAATTTAATTTGTACCGACATAAGCGTCTTTCAGGGTGGGCGCAGAGGTGGCTCCTCGTATGAACAACCCGATAAAAAGAGTTATAATGCTACAATAAATCAGGCTGAAATGCAGCAATGTCCTCAACTCTGACAACTGCGACTGAATGCCGAAAGGTCGTTTGATTTATGAAGATTAGGGAACAGGTAATCCTGAGCAGTTATAGCAAGATTTTGGCAGGAACAATAGCCTAAAATCCTATAAAGCCAAAATAAATCTGGATAGTAGTTTTTACTATTATATATATTCAGGTAAAAAGAGTGCTATGCGATTAAGTAAAGCACGCCTGAATAGGGGAGCCACCGAGGAACTGAATCGCAAGCGAGCTATTCAGTTCTTTTTTTTTGTCAAATTTCGGGTAAATCAGGAAAAAATACGGGAAAAATACGGGTGCAAGAAAAAAAATGACATTTTTTGTAAAAATTTTCAACAAAAATTTTGGTAGTTAAAAAAAATGTTGTAATTTTAACGCAGATAATTCAATCAGACGGGGCTGATTCCCCGAAAAATTAAAGGTTTTTTGATATGGCAACTTCATTTTACAGCGGTCTGGATTTCAGTACAAGAGAAATCAATATGAATTTCAAAATTAAGGTTTTTGGATTCAATGAGAACGGCAAGAAGATTAATACTCTGGTCGGTGTTGCTGGCTTAATTGATTTAATCGGTACGGATATGGCAAACAAGATGTTTGCAAGGGCTTTCCGTTCAATGGAAGACAAGCAGGTATGCAAGCTGCGTAGAGGAATCAAAGTTACTTTCTACATTCACTAATCAGGATTTATTTATTTATTTTATATTTTTACTAACCAATTAAAATTTTACGATTATGGCACACAATTTAGAAAACAGAAACGGTAAATGGTCTTTTGTAGAAAATGGTATGAAAGAGCGTGCATGGCACGGACTCGGACAAGTGTATGACGGAGCAATCCCTGTGCGTGAGGCTTTGAAGCTGTCACAGGCAGATTATCATGTGAGCATGCACCCAGTTGCAGCGATTACCCCTGAAATCATGGATGCTCTGGAATTGGGTACGCTGACAACAGACATGATTCTGGATGCTATGGTACAAGGGAGAACGGCAACGGTCCGTGATGACAACCATAAGGCTTTGGGAATTGTTTCCGATAGGTATGGAATCGTACAGAACGAAGATGCGTTTAAGTTCGTGGATACTCTTTGCTCTGGAGAGCTTGCCGACAAGGAGCATACACCAGTAATCGAGACTGCTGGAGTGCTTGGAAATGGCGAGCGTGTTTTTGTGACAGCGAGATTTCCTGAAAAAATCAGACTGGACAACAAGGGCAATGACATGGTAGATATGAACATGGTATTTACCACTTCGCATGACGGAAGCGGTGCTGTTCAATGTGTCGTTACCCCTGTGCGTGTGGTATGTAACAACACCCTGAATATGGCTCTTGCAAATTGTTCTGGAAGGCTGAGCCTTAGACATACTTCTGGTGTTACTGGTCGTTTGGATTTGCTGAACAAGGAAAATGCGGACTTCGCTTACAGGGCTCTGAATCTGTTTGACATTTACCAGAAATCTTTGGAAGCCCAGTTGCAGCATCTTCGTAATATCAGAGTAACGGACAAGATGCTCGACAGCATTGTCGCTCAGTTGACATTGAGCGAGACAAACCTTGAGGTGTACCAGAAGACGGGCAACCTGAATCATAAGGACATCACCACAAGGGGCAGAAATCTTTACAATGGAATGATGACTGCCATACATGGGGGAATCGGACAGGACTATGCCAAGACGGGCACAGGGCTATGGGTGGTAAATGGAATCACTACCTACTTCCAGAATGATGCGAAGTACAAGGATAATACAGCCAAAATGGATTCAATCATGCAGGGCACGGCTAAGTTGAAGCTCCAGAAGGCTTACGATATGCTTATGGCGGTTTAATTAATCAGGGGGGAGCAATCCCCCCGTTATTTAGTAAATTATGAAAGTTTTAATTACATGGTACAGAAACGGCAAGGTGGTAGCAAAGCAGCATTGTTACAACATGAAGTTTGCCAGACATTATGTAAAGAAGTACAGCGAAATATTGAAATGTAAGGGTGTAATAACTAAAAGTTGAAAATATGAGAATCAAAGAAGAAAGATGCCTTAAAGATTTGGCAGAAAGATTGGGAAAAAGTTTTGAGGAATTGCAGGACGTGATTTTGCATTCCGTCTTTCTGGATATGGACTGCGTAAGCTATGAGAACGATACCCAGTTCTTTGGCAGTATGTTTTCGGAGTTTGTAGATGACGAAGACGATTTTAGGTATCGGATAGAAAAGGCTGTAGGAAAGATAACGGACAAGGATTTCGATAACATACTCAATTCGGTTTGCATGGGAAATGGGGATTGTCCGATATGCGGTGGTACAATGTGGCTGCAAGAACATGATGATAAGTTCGACTTTGAAACTGGAGAATGGAAAGAAGGATACTACCGAGATTGGATATGCGACTGCTGCGGATATGTAAGATAATAGGAACGACTGCAAGCTGTTTTCTTGCTTCCGATAGTAAAGTTATAAGCTGAAGAGAGAAAACCGCTTGTGCTGGAAAATTAAACAAAATAAGAAAAAAGTAAAAGATAATTTTGTAGTGATAAAAAGAATTTGTAATTTTGACGATGAAATCAAAACTTTACGGATATGCTAAGAATCAAAGAGGCTGTTGCCCGAGCCGAAAGAATGGGCAAGAAAGTGATGCTGAAGGATATTGCCGCAAGGCTTTACCCTGATAGTGGAGAACAGGCAAGACAGGTAAACATGAGCAACCTTGTAACGGGGCGAAAGAAATCTGTGAGCCCTGAATGCGTAAATATTATTTGTGAAATGTGCGACTGCACTCCTAATTATTTATTCGGATATGAAGATTGAACAATTTGCATGGGATTTCATGGAAGGGAGATACAATAAGACAATCGGCTCTTCCGTTAAGGCATTCGCAGCAATCATTGCTGTGCTGAGTTATTTTAACCCTTTCCTTCTGGCTTTGTCCGTTGGTCTGTGGTTTGCAGGGATTGAGATACAAAAACATTAAAAAATTATCATTATGGCAGTAGAGAAAAACCAGCCCGAAGAAATCATGCAGGGCTTGACAATGGAAGAGGTGCGTGCGATGTATTTCGACCGTGAGGCATTAATTGAACCGAGCTACAAGCTCTATCAGTTGAATGGCGGTGGTAAGAGATATTACTACCGATACAATGAGGACGGAACGACTGAATTTTTCCCGTCAGTTACCACGATTTTGAGCCACACGATGCCAGCTAACCCTTTCCTTCTGGATTGGATGCTCGGAAAGGGAAAAGAAGAGGCAGAGCGTTACAGGGACGAACGGGCAGCTTACGGAACATTCATGCACGCCCAGTTTGAATCACTTTTAATAAACAGGTGCTATGATTTGGATTTGTTGAAAGAGAGCTTGCGGAACTATATCGAAGTAAATAAACTTCCTGATAATTTCATTTTCTACGCAGACGATTTGAAGAAAGACATGCTTGCTTTCGCCCAGTTCGTGAAAGATTATGACGTAAGACCTCTGGCTGTGGAAATTTCGCTTGTAAGCGAAAAATACGGCATAGCTGGTATGATTGATTTACCTTGCACGATGAAAAAGAGCTTGAAATCTGATGAACGAGTGACAGCGATTGTGGATTTCAAGAGCGGACGGAAAGGATTTTGGGAGGAGCACGAAATACAGCTCCACATGTACAAACTTATCTGGAATGAGAATTACCCAGACAAACCAGTCGAGAGAGTTTACAACTTTAGTCCGAAGGATTGGAGAAAGAAGCCTACCTATAACTTCGCAGACCAGACGGACAAGAAATCTGCCCAGAAGGTCGAAGCCCTGTTGCAGATTGCGGCTGTTGATGAAGACAAAGAGGAAAAGATTTTTACCTGTGTATCTGGATACATAGCACTTGACGACAATGATGCGGACTTCACGAATAATATTGTAAGCCTGTCGCTGTCTGAATTAGTCAAGGAAAGAGCAGGAAAGGAGAAAGAACAATGAACGGAAGAATAATAAGACCTGCGGAAGATGTGGTCCTCGGATTGCCGAGGATTGGAAAAATCAAAATCGGAATGAAGAAGCGCAGCGAGAAGACGGGGAAAGAATATCCTACGAGCGTAGATTATTTTATCCCTTCTGGAAAATATGCTGGCTTGTTTACGAAAGCCTATGGAGAGAAGCCCCAGACGATACAGATTGTCTTTCCTTCTGACAGTCCTATGGAAGTCTGCAGGGAAGAATGGGAACTTAGGGACGACAAGGGAGCTCTTGTCGCAAGCGGTGACGGGCATGACTTCAAGGTGTGGAGCGGGAAAGCGTACATGATGCTAAACACAGATGAATACCCCGAACTAATGGAGAGCATTTCAAAGAGGTATGGAAAATTTAACGGAGAGGATAACGGCTGGCGAGTACGGCTGACGATGAATTTCCTTGTACCTCTGGTGCGTGGAGTTGTGGGGCTCTGGACATTTGAAACTAACGGCATAGCAAGCTCTATCAGGAATTGCAGAAATGCGTATGATGCGATGCTTGCCGAGAGGGGCTCAGTAAGGGGCGCAATTTGGGATATGTCGGTGCAATTTGCTACCACCCAGAAACCTAATGACAACAGCCGTTTCCCTGTTGTTACGATAGTCCCAAATGAGAGTGAAGGAAATGTGCGATTAATCAAAGAGGCGATGCAGCCTGTAAAATTGATTGAAAAATGAATGAGCTTTTAGAACAGATGAAAAAGCTGCTGCAAGCTGCTTATGATTTAGGCTATGAAGAGGGAAAGAACAGACAGGAGAAGCCTAAAGTCAGGGGAACGGCTGATGCTTCCCAATGTCTGTTTGAAATGAGCAGGTGGGCGGAGTTTAAGGACTTCGCTACCTGTTTCACTGATGAAGAGTACAAGGATATTGATATTTTCTACTACTACATGGCTGTCAAGGATTGGAGTGCTGGCAATGGAGCGAAGAAAAAAGACTGGATAGCCACAACGAGGAACTTCATGCGAGCCGATAAGGATAAAGGAAAGTTACATACAATCAGAAGGGAACAGGACGGAAATCTTTTTGACCTTCTGGAAAAGGAAAGACAGATTTATGGGTGACATAATAAAGGTACAAGGGCATACGGCTGTGGACCTGTTCCAGAGCACAGAGCGAAAGAAGGCAATCAGAGATTACGAAGATAAAGACCTGCTTGAGCAAATGATGCTATCCGTTAAAAGAATCATGCGTGACAACGGCATGGCAATCGGAGAGGATACCAAATACCTTGTCGTGCGAATCATGGAAATTGTGCGGAGGCATTACGGGTGGCTATCTGTTGAGGATTTCCGACTGGCTTTTGAATTGGCGAGCGTGGGAAAATTGGAAGTTGATAACAGACACTATTTCCGTATGACCGTTGATTATGTTTGCAGGATATTAAATGCGTATATCAGGGCGAAAGATGAACACAGGCAAGAAGAGCCCCAGAAGCCAGAGGAAAGGGGAATAACGGAAGAATACAAGAGGTTGCTCAATGGGTGCTGGCTTAAGTATAAATATACGGGAAAGCTTGACACATCTGTTATACAAGAAATGTTCCTTTATCGGGATTTGGTAGCAGAGGGATATGCGGAGGAAATCAATATTAGCGAAGAGGATAAGAGAGAGGCATACAACCTGTTTATACGGGCTACGATAAGAGGCGAAAAAAAAGAAATTGAGGCATTCAAAGTAAGGAAAGAAGGAAAGGACTGCGACTTGCTTAGAAATGAATCTTACGTAATTGCAAGAAGGAAAGAAATACTAAAAGCATTAGAAAGAAAACTTTATGAATGTTGACTGCGTTATCGGGATAGATGTTGGCAAAGGTGGGGGGATAACCTACTGGAAGCCCAATTACCCAGCTGTGTCGGTTAAGATGCCGAGCACGGCAAAAGACTTTAATAGGCTGCTTGACTATATCAAAGAGATAAGCGAGCAACCAATCTGTTTTATTGAGAAAGTACAGGTGCGTTTTGACGATACGGAAGAGAACAAGGGAAAGATTTTCCGAATAAAGGCAATGCTCCAGAACTTCGAACAACTGAAAGCTGTGCTTGAACTTGCTGGAGTTCCCTATATCATGGTACACCCTTTGAAATGGCAAAATGCCCTGAATCTAAGAATAAAGGGACGGAAGGTGCCAGAAACGAAGGCGGAGAGGAAAAGAAGGTACAAGGAAATCGCACAGGGATTGTACCCAGAAATCAATGCCACACTCTGGAATGCTGATGCAACCTTAATAATGCACTTTGGAAGATATGCACTACGGAATGATATTAACTTTATTAAGGGCAACCTTCCTGAAGAGCAGAAAGACGGTTTATTTTCGCTTTAAGACGGTTTAACTTGCGAAATGGTAAATTATAAGGCATGGAAGAGAAAACAGCTTACAATGGAAATTCCGCAAAAATAACTGATGCGGAATTTCGGGAAATGGTACGTCAGATGCGTCATAATCAAAGAAGATATTTTGCAACGAGAAATCAGGATGCACTACGAATAAGCAAGGAGCTGGAGAAAAGAGTAGATGAAGAACTGGCAAAAGACAGGCAAATGGTACTATTTTGACGGAAAAGAAAAAATTTTACGGAAAAACGTAAAAATTTTTTACAAAAGTTTTGGTAATTAAAAAATTTGTTGTAATTTTGACACAGATGATTGAAAGAGATACGGCTCATTCCGTAGAAAATTAAAAAATATAAGATTATGGCAAGAGTAGATTTTAAGAAGGTTTTAGATGACCTTTATGAAGGTTACCCAGTTAAGCTGACAAACGAGTTTAATGATGAGGCAACAATTTCTTATGATATGCACAAGGCTCTTCGTTTTTCTGTAAAAGTTGAGGGAGTTTTTGGCAAGTATGAACCAGTAATTATTGACGAGGGCGACTTAAAGTTCTGGATAAGTAACTTTTTGTCAAAATAAAAGAAAAGTAATAAAACTAACCAATAAAAATGTTTTGATATGGAAAAGCAGATTGTTTTAATTGATGCACAGAGAGAGGGCTACTCACCAGACCAAGTCATGCACACAATGACAGTTGCGGAGCTTATAAGTTTTCTGGAGCAATTCGATGACGATAGCCCAGTTTATTTGAGCCATGATAATGGCTATACCTATGGGGGAATCCGACAGGAAAGAATTACTGACGATTATGTCGATGAAGAGGACTACGGAGATGAAGAAGACAATTAAAAGATACAAGCTAATCGTAGGCGGCACGGTGCTTTATTATTCCGACAAGGAATCTGCCGAAAGGTCGTTTACCTTCTGGAAAGATTATCACGAGTGCGAGATTGTCGGAGAGGTCAAACTTTATTACCACCATACGGCTAAAAGGGCTGGATATAATGGAAGTGAGAGGGACGACTATTACCATAGCAAACTCGGAATCGGAATCCTAAGACATCTGGCGAATAAACAGATGCCTACGGGCAGTAAAAATTGCCATTTTGTAGAGTATTACTTAGAACATACTAACCAATAAAAAAATAAAATTATGAGAATTAGAAGTATTAAAAGAATCCAGAGGGCAGAAGAGCTAAAGGCCCTGATTGAGAAAAAGCTAAACATTCTTTGCTCGCATGATATTGAGGGCGGCGAAGTCGGAGACGACTATTGCATATATATTGAGCCGAAGGGAATCCTTACGCAGACTGCTAATGAGATTATACAGGAATGCGTAAACCAATACCACCCAGAAGCAGGCTATTATGTAGATAACTGCGGAACAAAAAATGACGGGCTGCGAGTTGTGGTCTATATACGGATTTGCGTAAACACTAAGGAGTTTAATGCGAAAGGAAAGCTGATAACGAGAGGCGGTTGCGAGGCAAGGGTAGTCGATGAAATGGCTGGCGGTTATCTGGTTGCAGTAAAGACGAATGCAACTGGAACTGAGGAATGCTACCCAGTTCATACGGACGAAGGTTGCATGAGCTATGATATGGAGAACATAAACGATTTATATACTTATGAAGATTAAAGACATGAGCGTGGGGGACGTTATAGGGACGTCCCTCTTTATGGGTTTTCTGAAAGAAAGCAGAGAGCAGTTCAGGGGAACGGAAGCCAAGTACGGAATAAATATATTTGCCAATGAAGATTTCAGGGACGAATATATGAAGGTGCTGGAGAAAAAGAGCGTGCTTAATGCTAATCAAAGGAACTACATAAATTTCGTTGGAGCGAGAGCTTATCGCATGGCTGTAGAGGAAATCATCAAAAGGGAAAATAACAGCTTGCGAGGTCGCATAAGACGGTTGTTTTTGAAACTAAAGGAAAGAGTAAAGAAATGGCTACGATTCAGGCAGTCGGAAAGATAGGCGATGACGGGAAGCTGCAACTTTTCATGGGAGAGCTGAAAGACTTCTGTAAAAAGAATGCTGGCAAAAAGGTGGTCCTTTCTGTGGAAACCCTGCCAGAGGGAACGAAGGCAATGACACGCTATTACTGGTCGTATGTCGTGCCGAGATTCAGGCAAGCGATGTTCGCACAGGGTGACCGATTGACACCCGAAGAGGTGGACGAGTTACTCAGGGAAAGCGACAAGATGCTGTATATCAGAGAAGGGGAAAAGCGAAGGATAAAGACCTTAACGGAATTGTCGAAAGATGAATTTTATAACTATATGGAATGGCTGAAGCAACTGGGGGCTGAGGTCTATTCCTTAATAATTGACGACCCAGATTAAAACAAACAAAAGCATTATGGAAAAAGTAAGAGTGCCACAGGGAAATGTGGAAATCAAAAAGTGCAAGCTCCTGAAAGACGGAGGAATGGAAGTGCATTACACCGTCTTGGAAACAAACGGGAATGAGAGTTACTGCAACAACTATGTATTGGAGAGTGCCAAAGATGTGCACCCAGACCTTACGGGGGCTTTCGATGAACTGAAACCAATCATGTGTCGAGTGTTTGGGTTTACTTCCTATCTTTCAATGGTAGAGAGTGACGGCTTCGAAGCGAACCCAATGCAGAGGGAAAAGGCGAGAGGATTCGCAGAAGAGATAAAGCAGAAGATTAAGGTACGAGCTATCTCAATGAGTGGAAGCGGAGAAAATGAGGGAGTAGTCCTTACTGCCAATCTGGAAGTGATGAACGGGCAAATCGTTGCTATTAACACACCGAGAATCCGCTTTGCTACTGAATCATTCGGCTTTGAAGAGGAATGCGAGAAGATTGTTAACCGAATTAAGGACGAGGTTTACAAATATCTTTATGAGGGAAAGAAGGCGCAACTTGAATTGTTTGGGCAATGATTCAGATTAAAGACATAACGGAGTACCGAGATTACAAGAAAAGAGGCTGGGAGCCGCTTGCCAACAGGGAGTTTGAAATGCCTATTTCCGTCAGGATTCAGGCGCAACAAGAGCTGTTTGGCAAGGGGCATACCCCTGCCGAAAATGAGAGGTTTTATAAATATTGCTGGGAGCATCGGGTACCGATGTGCGAGGAATGCGGAAAGCCATTACGGAACTATAGTGCAACTTTTGTTAGTCATATTTTGACAAGGGGAGCTTTTCCAGAAATGGCTCACGATATCCGAAACGTGAACATTCTCTGTTTCGAACACCATAAGCAATGGGAAACAGGAAACAAAGAGGAAATGCGTATTTATAAAAAGAATCTGAGAACGGTTGAAATTCTAAGACGGGACTATGTGGGTGGCGAGAGATAAAGACGGGGCTTTGCATGTTTTCTGGAATGAGCCAAGAAAAGATAAAGATGCCTATTTGCCGATAACTGGTGACACTAAGACACCGTTTATGGATATTATGAACCATTATAAAGATTTATCGTTTTATCATGGTGCGAGAAGATGCACATTATTTAGACTTTTATATTTGAGTATGGGAGTAACGATAACAAGTAAGAATGCCAAATACCCAAAGGGCATGAAATTGGCAAGCAAGATTGTAAGCTATTTGTTTGAAGAACGATACGGAGAGCTTGGGCAGATGCCTAAGAAAGATTTGGAAGTACTAAAAGAAGCGTGTTTAATTTTACAAAAACAAAAGTAATGGAACGGAATTTTTTAATATTCTTAGAAGGTCTAAAAACGTACTTAGTCGAGTGCGTGAGAGGCGGAGACATTAAGGGCTTTGCTTTCTCTATAAATGCGAGCTTTGCATTTATCAGAGTTGAGAAGCACCACAGGAATAGAAGAGGAACAGAGAACTTTACATTTGCAGACAGCATTCATCGTGACAACGGGTACACGAATGAAATGGAAATGGAAAAGCTAAAAAGATTCATCGAAGAGGAACCAGAGCGAAAACTGGTTATCAGGCGAGGCTCATGGTACAGATGCATTAAAGATGTCTATTCAGAAGAGGACGGAAGACTGCTTTACAAAAAGGGAGAGGTTTACAGATGTTCCCAGAGGAATTGCATAATTGATGAAGAGGAATGCAAAGAGCGTTCATGGGGAAAGGGGACAAATCCCGCAGAATATTTTGAAAACATATAAAATGGTACAACTGCTTTTAATTTTGATAATAGCAGACATCGTGGGCAACCTCATGTCAAGAAAATAGCAGAAGATATGAAAACATACGTTTTGACATTAGCAAAAGTCTTTCCTAAGAATCACATAAAAAGCGGAATGCAAACCAATTTCCGTTCCAAGTTTTTTTATGGTATCGAGAGAGGTTACAATTACGCAGATTGGGAAATAGAAAAGTACAAGAAAATCCATACAATCAGGGCAAACTATGAGCTCTGGAGAAAAAGATTTGAAGAGATTGCTGCTGGCCGTGCAATATTAAGTGTTCGCCAATGGTCAGGGAAACCTTACCAGAGCCCACAGATACCTATTTGGAATTTCGACAACACAGATGGAATCGGTTTGCAGAGATTAAAGATTGCTGGAATAACAACCCACCACCCGATATATATTGACGGGCATTCGGTAAATTCTAAGGAATTGGCAAACAATGACGGTCTGGAAGAATCAGACTGGCATGCGTGGTTTAAGGGCTACGATTTAACGGAGCCAATGGCAGTTATTCATTTTACAAGTTTTAGATATTGATATGAAGCATACAAAAGAAGATGTAATAACAGTAAACCCAGAGTTCCGAATGATGTCAAACAGGATAGGTTTATTTAATTCGCATTTCCAGAACTTCAAGCAGTTTGGAGTGCCCAAAGCACAGCTTATCTTGACGGATATTCCTTATAATATCGGAACAAATGCTTATGGAAGCAATCCGATGTGGTATGTGGGTGGCGACAACAAGAACGGAGAAAGCGAGCTTGCTGGCGAAGAGTTCTTCGATACCGACAAAGATTTCAGACCTGCAGAGTTTATGCATTTTTGTTCGCAGATGTTAAGACCCGAACCGAAGGAAAAAGGGAAAGCTCCGTGCATGATAGTTTTCTGTGAGTTTGAACAGCAGTTTTATCTGATAGAACTTGCAAAGAGATATGGACTTAATAATTACATAAATCTTGTTTTCAGGAAAAACTACTCAGCTCAGGTCCTGAAAGCGAACATGCGGCCAGTGGGGAATTGTGAGTATGGGCTTATCTTATATCGTGACAAATTGCCGAAATTCAATAACGAGGGGCAAATGGTGTTTACGTGTATGGACTATCCGAGAGATACGGAAACAAAGAAGATACACCCTACCCAGAAAAGCGTACCCCTTTTGCGCAGATTGGTAGAGATATTTACTGACCCTGATGATGTGGTAATCGACCCGTGCGCTGGCAGTGGCACCAGCTTGATTGCTGCGGGCTCTTTGGGGAGAAAAGCCTACGGTTTTGAGATAAAGAAAAACATCTACTCTGCTGCCTGTGAATTAATCAAACAGAATATACAATACAATCTGTTTCAGGAAAGCGAGCAGATGAAGAAAAGGGCATTATATATTAATCCTCCGCTATTTACGGAGCAGAAATAAAAGAAGTATGAAAGCGAAAGATTATAAAAAGCTTGAAGATATACACAAGGCTTATGAAAAGATAGTAAAGAAGTTTACAGAAGTCCTTGAAAGTGAGAAAGAACAGCCAGAAGAGTTTTTAACAGAAAGGTACGACCGTCTTTCTGTCAGACAAGAAATACAAGAAATGTATAAGGATGCAGTAAGCGAAGAGGTGTGGCTAAAAAATAAGTTGAATGCTTACAAGGAATTAGTACAATGAGAAAAGGAAAGATATACATTAGCGCACCGATTTCTGGATATGATACAGAAGAGCGTGAGCGGTATTTTGAAGAGCAGAGTGCATTCCTCCAGATGAAGGGCTGGAAGGTGTTTAACCCGATGAAAAACGGATTGCCGAAAGATGCTTCTTACCAAGAGCACATGAAAGCCGATATTAAAGAGTTGCTGAAATGCGAGGCGATTTTCATGTGTCAAGGATTTGGGGGCTCAAATGGTTGTATGCTGGAGCATGAGATTGCACAGGCAATAGGAATAAGAATTTTTTATGAAGTCAAAGAAAGGAAAAACGTATGAACGGAAATATTTTCATTGAGCATTTTTGCAAGAAGAGAGGCGGAAAGGAGTACCGAACGGTGCGAATATCTGTACGGGGCGCAGTTGTGGAAGTTGGCGACCTGTTGTGTCGGAGTGATGAAGAGGCACTAAAGAAGGTAGCCAAGTATCTGGAAGATGCAAGAAAAGAGATAACTGGTAAAGCTATAATTGATAAAGAGGAATAAATATGAAATGGAATGGAGTATATAGGATAAAGTGCCCTAAATGTAAATGTAGAGATATTTTCGTAGAGGAGCACATTGATGCATTTTCAGAGCATTATATAGAAAACGGTGAATGGGTACATTTTTACGACAACAACGAGTATGGTGACTATACTTTCACGGTATATAAATGCAGTTCATGTCATCATGTATGGCGGTTTAATGGTACTATGGACAAATATAAAAAGGAGGAATAAACTATGGCAAACAATGTACTAAACAGTAAAGAAAACAAAGAAGAAATGATAAAAATACTTAGAAATGCTGATGTTTTAATAGGTCTTTTCAAAAAGTACCTTGACGAAAAAGACGAAAGAAGAGAATTTTTCTTTACCAGTATAGGCTATGCAGTCATGTTTTTGCTCTATACTGCGGAAGCGAATTCAGAGAACGTTCCTTGGGAAAGAAGGGCAGAAAGGTTTATTCAATTTCTGGAAAATGTAAAAGAGGACATTCCAAGGTGGGCTAATGTAGGAAAGGGGGATTGCTAAATATGAGAGATATTACAAAAATGACATATAAAATAGCAGACCAAGCGAGAGAATCTGTGCGAAGGGATTTCCTGAAAAAGCAGACGGTAATCTATTACATCGACAAGGAAAGCAGTTACTTCGATTTCAGGGCAAAGATACTTGGGCGACCTATTGAGATTGTGCGAAGAATTGGCGACATGAATGTCGTGCGATTCGTAAATGAAGAGGACAGAAAAAACCTCAACCGCTTTGCTGGCTGGAGTGATAATAAACGAGAATACTTAATTGATAAAATGAAATTCAGATGAAGAAAAGAACAATTTATGCTACCATATTCTATATGTTTATGGCAGCGACTACGGTTTGTTGGATTTGGGGCTTATATAGCCTGATTCGTTGGATAATCAAATTAATTGTATTATGAGCGTGAATAAGGTTTTGCTTATGGGGAATGTCTGCCACACCCCACAGGAATTTGCCGAAGGAAAGGGCATACGGTTTTCTCTTGCAACTAACAAGAAAGGATATACCACACAGGACGGGAAAACGATTCCAGACAGGACAGAGTTCCATAACATCGTGGTATTCGGTGGGCTTGTGAAGGTTTGCAAGGAATATGTAAGGAAAGGGGACAAGCTCTATATCGAAGGCGAACTAAGATATAGAGAGTACGAAGGGAAAGACGGTGCTAAGAAGATAGTAGCCGAGATTTATGCGGAAGCAATAGAATTATTAACCCCTGCGCCAAAGACAGCTCCTGCAGAAGAAAATGACGGGCTGCCGTTTCCAAAATGAGAGCTTTACAAGTAAATAGAGAGAATGAAACTGCCCTGCTCCAGATGTGCAAGGGCAGTTACTTCTTTTCGCATCGTGGAATGCCATGCAGGTTTCTCTATATTGGGAAAGGTGGCAAGATATATGAAGCGAAAGAGCGTGAATGGATATTACAGGGGGATTCTGGAACATACCAAATGTCTGATGAAGAATACAGGGACTTATTCGGAGCGCATGAAAGGAATTGCGGAAATTGCGCTTTCTTCATGAACAGGGATAGGAACAGAATCGGCAAATGCTTCTTTGGTCGTATGGTCGGAGCAATGAAAGAGGCTTGCGAGAAATGGGAAGACGAAGAAGCGGTGCAGCTTGTCATGTGGATTGCAAGGAATGCAGACGGAAGCCTGTATCTTTACCCACAGCTACCTCTGGTAGATGAAAAGGCGAAGGACTTCACGGCAAGAGGGGAAAGGATAAGATTACAGGACAACCTGTTTCGGAATATCGAGTACAAGAACAGCCCTGCTCTGGTAATGATTCAGGAAGCAAGCATAACAATTAAGAGAGTTTATGCGAAAGAATGTTAAACATGACGATAATTTGAAGGAAACGGGCTATATTTGTTCCCAGAGCTGTTAAAACCGCAAAGCGGTGTAATCGTATAGCTTCGGAAAGAAAACAGCCTACAACGGAAATTTAACAAAAATAATTATGCCAGTTAGAAAAGTAAAAGGGGGCTACCAATGGGGAACATCTGGAAAGGTTTACCCAACAAGGGAGCAAGCGGAGAAACAAGGTGCAGCGATTTATGCTGCTGGTTATAAATCAAAATCAAAGAAGAAATGAAAGAAGAGAACAACAGCATTTATGTGAAGCTCGACTATCTGGATGCGAACGTCGGGCAGATTGAAGGTGTGCCAGAGAATCCGAGAAAGATAACGGCTGAGAAATGGGACAGGCTTATGAGCAATGTGCTTCTTTATCCTGAATACCTCAGAATGAGCAGGCTAAAATGTCTGGAACACAACGGGCGATATGTGGTGCTTGGTGGTAATCAGAGAAGGGACGTGCTTTATGCAATTTCCACAATGGGAGAGAATGAGCTTCTTTCTTGTATCAAAAAGGCTTACGAGGATATAAAGCCCGAAGGCTTCGAAGAGGGCGACATTGAATTGATGTTTGAATATTGGAAGGACTGGCAGACAAAGAAAGATGTGCCGATAGCTGTAACCAGAGAGAGCGACACGGACACATTGAGAGCCTACGTTGCTCTGGATAACAATTCATTTGGCGAGTATGACTGGGCGAAGGTAAAGCAAGGCGGCTGGAATGTGGATAAATTGGTAGCGTGGGGGACAGATGGTGCAAAGGATGCGTTGAGCCCTGAAGAAAAGAAGCAGCTTTCCGATGCATATTCAAAAAATATTGGCAAAGTCGTATATGAGCCCAAAGATGTAAAACATAGCATAAGCGAGCTTTTTAGAAGAGAGGACAAATTTGATGAATTGATAGAAAAAATAGAAAATGAAGAACTCAGAGTTTTGCTAAAAGAGCGTGCCGCTTGGTTTACTGACTTTAATTTTGAAAAAATTGCAGACTATTATGCATATCAAGCCACCAAAGAAGAACAAATAATATTTGAAAAATTGGGACTTGTCTTGCTGGATTTAGACGGGCTTATAGAAAATGGTTTTTCTGATTTAATAAAAGACTACCAAGATGAGCAAAGAAATCAATGCTAAGGAATTAGCTACAATCTATATAATTAGTAAAGGAAGGCCACAATGTAAAACGGCTCAGACCTTAACAAAAATGGCCTATCCGGGCGAATGGTTTATCGTGTGTGGGAATAATGACGAAAAACTTGATGAATACATTAAAAAGTGGGGGGATAGAGTAAAGGTTTTTGACTGGTATGAGGAAATAAAACATACTGATGTAATGGATAATTTCGGATTCCAGAAAATGGCATCAGGAGCATCACCTGTAAGGAATGCAGTATTTGATATATCGAGAGCAAGGGGCGAGAAAAGGCATTGGCAATTAGATGATGATTTTACATGTTTTAGAATGGCAAACATTCGCAAAAATAAGAATGTGAAAATATCAGGGGAAACATTTTATTTTTGGATGCAAAGGATAGCTATGTATGCTGAATCTGCTAAGTTGGCAAATATTGGTATCGTGTTAGCAGAAGAAGCCTTCCCAAGTACTGCGTTAAGGTATAAGAACAGGGTGTATGCGGCACATAATATGAGCAATGATGTGGAAATTACACCAAAATGGAAGGGGCGTTTTAACGATGATACAATCCATGCTATTTCTGTATTTAGAAGTGGTACCTTAAAAGAAATGGCATTGTGCTTTTTGTGTATAGATACACCTCTTTCACAGCAAGAAAAAGGAGGGCTTACTGATATGTACCAACTGCTTGGTACTGTAAGAAAGACAGCCTATCTTATATTAATGGCGCCAAATGCAGCCAAACTTACAATCCGACATGGAAGATACCACCATATTGTGGATTGGAGCAAACTTGTGGTAAAAGTATTAAATGTGAAATACAGAAAATGAAAAATAGATTTGAATATGACTGGCTGATAGTTGGAGCAGGGATAACAGGATGCGTATTTGCAAGGCTAATGACAGATGCTGGTTATAAATGTATCGTAGTAGAAAAAGAAGACAATATTGGGGGAATGTGCTATTGTGAAGATATGCACGGCATTGCCGTACATAAATATGGTGCACATATCTTTCATACAGAAAGCCAAGATATATGGGACTTTTTCTGCAAGTATGCAGGGGAGGTAAAAAAACTTGGGGCTTATTCTGTTCAGGCAATGGCAAAAGGGCAGATTTATCCTTTGCCTTTTAATATGAACACCTTTTCTAAGATATGGCCAGAAGTGAGGAATCCAAAAGAGGCTAAGAATAAAATAAATAGCCGGTCGGATAAAGTAAAAATGGCTTATAATCTTGAAGATGAGGCGATACGACTTGTTGGCAAAGAAGTTTATGAGCTTTTAATAAAAGGCTATACTGAGAAGCAATGGGGGGCGAAGTGTAGCGAATTGCCAAAAGAAATCATTATGCGATTGCCTGTTCGTTTTACGTATGACAATAATTACTATTATTGTGACAAGATTGGTGTACCTTCGCATGGATACAATATGTTTTTTCAAAACATATTAAAAGGGATAGAAGTGCGTAAATGTGTAGATTTTAATGTAGATAATAGCCTAAGATACAAACTCATGGCTTCCAAGATTTTTTTGACATGCCCAATAGATGAATATTTTAATTATTGTTTCGGAAGGCTTGATTACAGAAGCCTCGATTTTAAGATAGATATTTTGAATAAAGACGAAACTCAGGGGTGCGCTGTTGTGAACTATTGCGATATAGAAATACCATATACAAGAAGAATAGAGCATAATTTCTTTTCTGATAAAGAAGATGCCGAAAAAATCATTGTGAGTTACGAGTATCCACAGAAATTTGAATATTTATCAAAACCGTATTACCCAATAAATAATGAGGGGAACAACAAGAAATATGAAGAATACATAAAGCTTGTAAAGCAAAATTATGGGAACAGATATATATTCGGTGGGCGTCTTGGTGGTTACAAATATCTATCAATGGCAGGAGCAATAAAAGAGGCTTACAGATTGTTTGATATGAATAAATAATAAATGAAATGAAATACACAGATGAAATAAAAACAAGAATTAAAGAGCTGACGGAAGAGGGCGACAGCGTGGAACTTATCTGCAAAAAAATCGGGATAAGTAGAGATTGCTTTTATAGGTGGAGAAAAACCAAGAAGGATTTTGCAGAGCTGTTAGATGAGGCTAAAAAATCATTCATTAAAGGTATTGGGGAAAAACTGGAAGCCTCGCTGTTCAAAAGGGCGACAGGGTATGAGGTAGAAGAGACGGAGACTGAATACATTGATGACGGTACAGGAACTCCTGTAATCAAAAGCCAGAAGCGTAAAAAGAAACACATCGCCCCAGATACAGGTGCTTTGATTTTCGCCCTTACAAATATAGCTCCTGAACGTTGGAAGAACAGACAGAGAGTTGAGAACGAAGACATAACCGAGAGAGAGGACACGGACAACAGACAATTCGAGAATCTGCCAGAAGAGTTGCAAGACAGGATAGCAGACTATTTGCAGGATTGTGAGCATGAGAGGATAAAGAGCGAGAAAGGAGAGTGAGTAAATGGACTTTGATAAGCATGCAGCCGTCCTAAGCGTGGCGAGGCGAAGATTTAGGAACTTTGCCAGATACATTAAACCAGAAATAGAGCTAAAGCCGTTTCATGAGGCTTATTACCGAGTTCTGGATATGTTTGCGCATGGATTGATAAAAAAGCTTATCATTCAGATACCGCCACAGCATGGGAAAAGCGAGGGCTCAAGCCGATTGTTGCCAGCATTCATGCTTGGGCTAAATCCTGATAGAAAAATTTGCATCGGTAGCTACGCAACCACAATAGCACAGGATTTTAACCGAGATGTGCAAAGGATAATCGACACGGCTAATTATCGGAGAGTTTTCCCAGAAACCTACCTTTCTGGCATGAATGTCGTAACGATGGCTAATAATTATCTAAGAAACAGCAACGTTATTGAAATGGTAGGGCACACGGGCAGCTTGCGAGTGGTCGGAAGAGGTGGAGCCTTGACGAGCAAGACAGTTGATGTTTCTATTTTGGACGATGTTTATAAAGATTATGCAGAGGCAAACAGTCCGATTGTGCGTGAAGCTGCTTGGAAATGGTACACTACCGTAGTGAGAACGAGATTGCATAATGAATCACAGGAACTAATCGTATTTACTCGCTGGCATAGCGAAGACATCATCGGAAGGCTTGAAAAGTCCGAAAAAGTGATTGACATAAATAGCTGGGAAGATATAGACAAAGCCCAGAAAGATGCTTGGCTGAGAATCAATTTTGAAGGATTGAAAGAAAGCGAGCCAAACGAGCTGGATTCAAGGAAAAAGGGCGAGAGCTTATGGGAGGAAAGACACAGCCGAAAGAAGCTGGAAGCCCAGAGAGAGCTCGACCCTGTGCAGTTTGAATGTCTTTACCAAGGGAATGCGGACAGCGCAGAAGGTAGGCTTTACAATGAGTTCAAAACATGGGTAAACAAAGAGGATTGGGGCAGATATATCAGGAGCGGAGCTTATATTGATGTCAAGGACGAAGGAAATGATTACTTGGGTGCAATCACTTATGATATATATTTGAGTCCAAACGAAGCGTGGAATGAGCAAAAAGGTAGGTTTGAGCCGATTCTGTTTGCTCTGGTTACAGACATCATGTTTACCGATGAAAACACGGATATAACAACGGAAACTGTGCCCAATATGCTCAACCTTCAGGGAACACAAAAATGCTGGGTAGAAAGCAACAACGGTGGCTCTCTGTATGAAAAGACAATACGAAGGAAAGTAAGATGCCAGACATATCCTTTCTTTCAGAGTGCAAACAAGGAATCGAGAATAATTACCTGCTCGGCAATGGTTAACCAGTCAATCATTATGCCGATTGGGTGGGAATCAAGATACCCCAGAGCTGCGGAGCATATAAAAGGATTTCTGCGGAATTTCTCAGCAAATGCCCATGATGACATCGAAGATGTGATGACGGGAATATATGAGAAAGAAATTGCGAACGGAAACACGCAGCCTTATAGTGCACAGGTGCGAGGCATTTCAGTTAGATAACTATATATTCTTTTTTCATTGTTTTTGACAGCCCTTTTCTGCTTGTGAAAGTCGAAAGGGGTTTTAAAAAAGATGTTTCATGCGATTAATATAAAGTAAACACAAACGGAGCTTTTTGTGCTTTTGTGTGTTTGGGGTATCTGGAATCCGTGAGGACAACAGATACCCTTTTTAATTTCTCGCACTTTCCAGTTATTGAAGAATTGGAAAGAACTGATAAACTGAAAAACTAACCAAGCGATTATATGCGCCCAGAAACGGCATTTATTTTCCTTCTAAGAGGTTTTGATGCCAAATGTGGTAAAGTTGTAACCGAAGAGAAGAAAACAGCGCTAAAAGGAAATCTGCTAAAAATAATTAAATCTTTTACAGATTGTTCTTGAATAAAAGAAAATGCTTATATTTGCAACCACAGGCAGAGGGTAAGCCAGAAGTTAAATCTATAAAATTGAATAAATCATGATTACATGCCAATGTCCAGCAAGTGCGGCTCTTACCACGGTGCCAGCCGTTACGTGCCCCGAATCCTTCGGACAGATTCAGAAAGTTGCTTTTCAGAGATTGAAAAAAGCAGACGGAACAAAGAACAGCTTTGTAACCGCATCACCTATCACAGCGAAAGCCTCATGGACGGCTTTAATGGCTGCTGCTGATGGCTCAAAAGTAGTAGTAAGCCCTTACATTGAAAACCCAACATCAGAGGGTGGCGCACCACGTACATTCGGTGGTGGTAATGAAACATTGGGCGGTGTTGAGACAATCATTGGCCGTGAGCCAACTCCGTTCACTGGTGTCATGCGCAACTTGCCACAGAGCATTGTTAAGATTCTGAAAGAATTGCAGTGCGAGGCAATCGGTGACAACTTGGGTGTTTATCTGTTTGATGAAAACGGAAAAATCGAAGCATTGAAAGATGCAACTACTACTGGTACTTATTACCCAATCCCAGTGCGTTCTTTCTTTGTAGGGGACAAGACTCATGGAGGTCTGGAAGCTCCAGACAGCAATGCTATCCAGTGGACTTTCTTGCCTAATTTTTCCGATGACCTTGCAATCGTCACTCCTGCCGATTTCAATCCATTGACTGACCTTGTGCCAGCTTCAAATCCATAAGCCATGAATGCGAAAGTAAGTACAATTACGCTTACGTGCAACAATGGCGACAGAGATTTTGAAATTTCACACGCTGAAAGGCTTCTGAGGATGCACGAAAGCGGTTGGAGAATTAAGAACGAAAAGGATTGGAAAATCAACAAAGATGGCACTATCAGTCGAAGAAATAAAGAAGGAACTAAGAGAACCGAGAAAGAAAGCTGAGATAGGCTGGGCTTGTCTGCATCAGGAAAGAATAAGATTCCATACTGAGACAAAGACAATGCCATACCTGTATCGGCAGGGAATCGAGTTCCTTAACTTCGTGGAAAACTTGCTGCCTCATGACAAATTCAAATTATTTAAGGCTCTTTTCCGTTACCCTGTTTTATCGACAGAGGTAACGGGAATCTGCTTCGATAAGCTGAGCAGAATCTTTGAAGGCAGAAATCCTTCATACGATGCAACGTTCATTGATTCAACGGACAAAGACGATTGGGAATGGTACAGAGCAGATGTATTGAAAGAGCCCAGAATTTGGGCTACGAAGGGCTGGGAATTTTTCAAGACAGAAATAAATTCCGTGCTTATCGTAGATTTGCCGATAGTACAAGAAAGTGAGTTGCCAGAGCCTTATTTCTATTGGTTGCCTATTGGTTCCGTCATATCTTACAAGGCGGATAGGACAACGGGCATCATGGACTGGATAATCTTTAAACAAGAGGACAAGAAAATCGCCTTTATTGATGACGAAAAATATGTCCTTTTTGAAGATGA
>JAEIGA010001034.1_pt1 | contig 42034 bp, 36 predicted proteins | sample 9270691 | NCBI WGS metagenome assembly JAEIGA01 (sample SAMN17057246, study PRJNA624740) | gut metagenome | biome: biome; isolation source: fecal sample | host: Bos grunniens | place: China: Xizang | collected 2019 | reverse complement strand
CTCCATTGTAAAAAATAAATTGTTTATCGTTAGCTCAAATCTCAAAGGTATTGTTTGAAATTATCTCATAGGATAGATTAAACTTTAGCTGCTCAATTTCTTCAAAGAACTATATTCTAATTGCTTAGAACTTCCATTTTAAAGCCTCCCGTTTTTTTAGAGCGGAAAAGCGGTGCAAAGATAAAGCATTATTTTGAAACTACCAAATTTTCGATAAACTTTTTTCAAAATATTTTTTAGAACCTATCTTTGCTGCATCCAGAAGCGTGTTTATTTCTGATTGCGGGTGCAAAGGTAGCGCTTTATTTTTAATCTCCAAACTTTTTCTTAAAAATTTTTCATAATTCTTCAAAAATCTTAAAAACCCGTTTTATACCTATATTTATATTATATATAGGGCTGAGCTGTTTTTAACATTTTTCTGACAATTTGTTTGGCTTTTTGCGAAATTATACATACTTTTGCATTACTGAATACTATCTATTTACGGATTAAAACGATGGAGAACACAGCCTACATAGTTTCGCTTCAGCGAAATCGCCGAGGGGGGGGGATTTAACATCCTCTAAATCACTGTGTTACAACAATAGCAACATAAAATACTGGTCGACAGATCACTTTGGGCGGGCATCGGGCTGATGCGCCGCTGCGTTGTCGTGTTCGTATACGAACGTTGGCAACTGACACATTCGGGTATAGATTCAATGATATACACAACAACTATTTACTAATTAAACAATTTTCACTATGAAAAAACTTTTTGCTTTGGCATTGGTAGTTCTTGGTTTTGCTGCCTGCCAGACAGAGCCTGAGTTCGACGTGAACATGGGCGACGGCACAACAACCATCAGCGTTGTGCTTCCAGAGGACGCAGTCACTCGTGCTGACGAGAATGACAGCGCATTGGGTGGTTTGGACAACACAACAGGTGAGACTGTTCGTGTAATTTTCGAGGTTTACTACGAGGGCGAGACTAACGCTGACCTTCGCCAGGTTAAGTACCTCACTGAGGGTGAGCTTCAGACTAACTTCGACGTTCGTCTTGTTCCAGGTCGTAACTACACTTTTGTAGCATGGGCTGATATGGTTAACGGCGTTGATGCTGGTGACAAGTACTACGACACTAGTGACCTTATGAACGTAACATTGGCGACCAACCAGGAGAACAAGTGGACTGCAATGAACGAGAGCCGTGATGCTTTCACAGCTACTAAGTTTGTTGAGGATTTCCAGAGCACATCAACTATTGAGCTTAAGCTCGTTCGTCCATTCGCTAAGTTGCGTATTGTTACTACCGATATGGCTCAGCTTAACGACCTTGATATTAAGCCTACTACAGCCACTGTAGAGTACACTGTTAATCACTACAATGCATTCAACGCTTTTGCTGGTAAGGTTATTGGCGATTCAAAGAACCGCAATATCAAGCACGAGAACTTCGATATTAAAGCTTACGGTGATAATGTTGCTGATGTGTCTAAGGTGTTGTTCACTGACTACTTCTTCGCAGCTGAGGATGATGTTGTGAAATTCACATTGAATGTTTACGATCAGGATCGTGAGGAGATCGGCGCTATCAAGGACTTCACTACTGATATTCCTGTTAAGCGTAACAACTTGACTACTATCAAGGGTAACGTTCTTACTGAGGCTAACAACATCAAGGTTGAGGTTACTCCTGCATTTGAGGACGAGTCAGTACTTCCTTACGAGCTTCTTCAGGTTCTTGAGAACGGTGGTGAGTACAAGTTCGAGAACGACATGACTATCTTCAAGACATTGTTCATCAACGATGACACAAACGTTGTTTTGGACCTCAACGGCAAGAACATCACTCTTGCTACTGAGAACGAGGGTCTCGAGTACGGTGATGGCATCATCGTTTATGGTAACTTGACTATCAAGGGTGAGGGTACAATCGCATCTAAGACTCGTACTATCTGGGCTCGTGGTAACTACGGCGCTGAGGTAAACATCCTCGGTGGTCACTTCATCGGTGCTAACGACACTACATGCGAGGTTATCTACGCAAGCGGTGATGGTAAGATAAACATCTACGGTGGTAAGTTCGAGGCTGTAACTATGGATGACAAGTCATTCGCAGCTCCTCAGTACGCTATCTTGAACCTCCAGAACAACGGTAAGTCTGGTTGCGACATCAAGGTTTACGGCGGTTCATTCAAGAACTTCAACCCATCTGACAACGTTTCTGAGAATCCTAAGCATGACTTCTGCGCAGAGGGCTACACAGTAGTTGCTCAGGATGACAACTGGTTTAAGGTTGTTGCTGTTGCTACAGCAACTTCTACAGATGAGTTTACTAATGCTATTAACAACAACTACGAGGCAATTGACGTTGTTGATAACCTTAACTTCGGCACAAATGGCATTAGCCTTACAAACGATGTAACCATCGAGGGTAACGACAATACCATTACTGCTGGTGGTAAGAGTACAAAGAATGCGTCATTGTCAATGAACGGTGTAGATGTAACTGTAAAGAATGCTAACATTGTGGGTGGTAGTATTATGGCATACTACGGTGCTAACTTGGTTCTTGACAACGTTAACCTAACATATAACTACACTCAGTCAGGTAGAAATATGATATATGCAGCAAGCGATACAGATAAGCAGGTTGTAGCAGTTATCGATGGCGGCACATTCGACATGACTGGCGGTTCTGGCAATACATACGTGTGCGCTCATGGTAATGCTATTGTATATATCAAGGGCGGTACATTCACAGGTAAGGGTCCCGGCGCAAGCAATGCACCACTCAACGCAATAGCTATCGGCAATTACAAGGCTCAGATTATCATCTCAGGTGGTACATTTGATTTTAATCCAAGCGTAGCTTACACCTCAACTCATGGTAATCAGATTGCTGCTACGGCTACTATCGCAGAGGGCTACAAGGTTGTTGACAACGGCAACAACACTTGGACAGTTATCGCTGAGTAATTACCGACATACACTCAACAACGCCTGTCCTTTCTACTTGCTTTCAGAAAAAAAATTAGTGGCGTTGTTGCGGAGGCCGACCGACGGGTCGGCCTCCTTCTTTTTTGCACCTACCCAAACAACAGCACGTATTCTCCCACCACACGGGTATTAAAAATAGTACCCGTGTAGTGGAGATGGGTAAAATGGGTATGATGGGTATAATGGGTATAGTGGGTATAAATGATAGGCTCTAATGTCATTCTGAACGCAGTGAAGAATCTCTCAGAAAGAGCAAACATCGACCGCTCATGCAGACTGAGAGATGTTTCGCTACACTCAACATGACAAAAAAAGCACGGGTATTATTTTTAATACCCGTGCTGATATAAACACCGTGCAAAAGGCGCACCGCACACTTCACTTTTCACCTTTCACTTCTCACTTTTCACTTTAGTGTGAGGGAACACCGAGGACGCCTTTAAGATTTTTTGCCCACTTATCTTGGGCACGCATGACCTGCTCGACGATATCACGCACAGCGCCATGGCCGCCATCGAACTCAGAGACATAGCGTGAGGCCTCGACGACCTCCATACATGCATCGGCAGGGCACACAGGGATGCCAACGATACGCATACACTCCAGGTCGGGGATATCGTCGCCCATATAGATAACATTCTCGGGGTTGACACCATACTCGGCGAAGAACTCGCTCATAGCAGCGACCTTATCCATACAATTAAGGTACATCTTAGTGACGCCGAGCATAGTGAGTCTATTCTCGAGCATGCGGCCACGACCGCCCGAGATAACACAAAACTTCATGCCCTCACGCAGAGCAGCAGCAATGGCATAGCCATCCTTAGCATGGTAGCGGCGGATGAAGTCGCCATCGGGCGTAGGAATAATGCCACCATCGGTCATAACGCCATCGACATCGAGGACAATGGCCTCGACACGAGCTATATCTTCTTTGAAGTTTCCCATATACTCTCAGTAATAGTTTTATAGATTTTCTGCATCTTCTCGTCATCAGCAAGCATCTCTATATGCTTATGGCTCACAGCCTCATCGCCACGCACAGCAGGGCCCGTCTGCACCTTGCGGGCATCGTCCGTAGCGACAGCCTTGAGGGCACTCTCCTCGATAAGCGGCTTGAGCATGTCGTAGCTGAGGCCCGCACGTGTCATAACATCGCCACCAAGAGCATAGAGGTGGTTGGTAAAGTTATTGACGATGACACCAGCGAGGTGTATCGACCTGCGCTGCTCGCTATCGGCCTCGGCGACACGCTCGGAGATAAGGTGAGCAAAATCCGTGAGATAGCGGCGAGTGGCATCGTCCTCAGCCTCGATGAAGATAGGGACCTTGCTAAGCGACACATGGCGCCCAGCGCTAAAGGTCTGAAAGGCATAGAGGATACCTCGGCTGACACCCTCATGAGGGAGCACCGACAGAGGCACGCTGCCCGCCGTATGCACAACGACAGAGCCAGCGGCAAAGGGCAGCATATGGGCAACCTCCTTGACAGCACGGTCGCTAACGGCGATAATATAAACGTCGGCCTTAGCAAGTTGCTCGGGGCAGTTAGTCCACTTAGCATTGGTCTGCGTGGCTATATAGCGGCCACGCTCCTCGTTGCGGGCATATATCTGAGCGAGCAGCACATGCTTATTAGTGGCCAACGTGCGAGCAAAGGTCTCGGCAACATTTCCTGAGCCAACGACAACTACACGCACAGCTGGCTTATGGCGCAACATCTTGATACCCAGGCGGCGAGCATCTATCATCTCGTAGTAATCGGCATTCTGCCATACGCAACAGAGCTCGCAACCAAACAATATGATGTTCCACGACAACTGCAACCAGATGATGAAGAGTGGAACGGCGGCAAAGCTACCATAGATGGCATTGATGGCGGTCATATAGGCCTGTATATAGACATAGCCCCACTGCCACAACATGAGCACACCGCCGATAATGATACCAACACTTATGGCATAGCGCCAACGCACATAGGCATGTGGCAAGTACTTATACAAGAGCGCTGTGCCGATAGAGGTGATGGCGATAGAGATGATGCGAGCAAGGCCGTTACTAATGTCGTTGGATAGGCCTGACCACAAGAATGCCTCCATAGTAAATGTCGAGCCAAAGCCCCATAGGATAGGCACAAAGACCACGATAAGTATGTAGGACACATATCGCTTTATGAGGCCTCGCTTGGCACGCACACCCCAGATATGGTTAAACGAGTTCTCGACACCACGAAAGACGATAAATATGAACCACAACATCGAGCCGACACCCACCACAGCAAAGATGCCGTTAGGCAGGTTGTGGGCAGCAACACTCGCTGCATCGAGTATCGAGTCGATGAAGTCGCCCCACTCGCTAAATCCCTTGCGCAGGCTCGCCTCGACAGGCTGCCACGCACCAAGGCGGCTGAGAATGATAAGCACGAAGGCCAAGAGAGGAACACCAGCAAACAGCGTATAGAGCGTGAGCGCCGCACTGTCGACAAAGGTGCGATGGAGCTTACGACTGCGAATCGTGTAGTAGAGCTGACGATAGCCATGCACAAAGAGGTTGTAGGCACGACCAGCATCGGGCGCAAAGCTAAGCATCTTGCGATGAACAGTATGCTCGATATATCGTATTAGACGTTTCACGTTATATTATTGGTTTTTAACAGCTTATCTCCTTAGCGTTATTGCATAGTTGCGACCTAAGATCGTGGTTATTGCCATAAGCACGTCGCTACCTGCACGAGCACCTATGGCCTTGCGCACACCATCTACCGAGAGCTGCGTGTCACGCTTGATGATGTCGACGCCAAGGCCCTTGAAGCGTCGTTTTAGCTCCTTGGGGCGATACTCCTCGATGGCCACAATCTCGTAGCTACGACAGCCAAGCTCACATGGCAGCGGCTCGCACGACAGGGCAACACCATTATTGCTCCAAATAGAGGCATAGGGCGACAACTGGGCGATGGCCACACGTGCCTTCTGCAACGCTACATCGGGGATGTGCATATATCGCCACTCACACTCCTCGACACCTCGGCCATTAGGCTGGGCCACCATATCCTCAGGACTAAACAGCCACTCGCCACTGCCAACAACGGCAACACGCAGGATGTCGCTCTCAGCGCTGGTATATATATTCAGCTCTTTGCACTCGCCACCAAGGCTCACCACCTCGACCTCGGCGGGCGACAGCAGGCGAAAGGCCTCGGCACAGTCGAACATAGGCGAGAGCTTTATGGCCACACGCTGAGTTATCTGCCTGAGCTTAGGCATAAGCGCCAAGATGTTGGGCGAGCAATCCTCCATACACACCATCTTATTGCCCTCAGCCGAACGGCGGTCGGGATCGACAAACACCCAGTCGAACTTATCGGCACACTGCTCGACATAATCCTCTGCTGACGAGCTTACAATGGTAACATTATCGATACCAAGCAGTTGCAAATTATAGCGCACAACATCGGCTAATGCCTCATCACGCTCTATAGCCACAACACGGTCGAACCTGCGGGCAAGAGCCATAGTGTCGACACCAAGGCCACATGTAAGGTCGAGTGCCGAGCCACCAGATATGGGCTTACGCTCTGCCGACTCCTCGCTCGACGACTGCTCGAAGGCTCGAGGAGGTATTATGCAACGTGCCTCGTACATGCGTGGCAGCTTGCGGCGTGCACGTTGCAGATACTTGACCTGCGTAGCCACCACCGAGGCATGAGGCACACGCCTATCGAGAGCCACTGACGACGCATCACGCTCGATGTTGCGCTCAACAGCCTCACGCACCTCCTCCTGAGAGAGTATCGCTATGTTATAAATATCGCTCATCAACTCACAAAGTTACCACTTTTTTTCGCATATCGACCATACAACGAGCGTTATTAGCAAAAAGATTGCATAAATTGTTGCTACACCACCCTCCGATAGAGAGTAATTTATGGTCACCCACCGCTCGCTGGCCACCCACTCGACAAAGCTATTTTGCACCCACGCAGCATGCTCCATCACCCAGCCAAAGGGCATGGATAAGGGGTGTGGCAAGATGAGTGCAAATATACCACAACCGACTACAACATAGGCTGTTAGCATTGCCACAGGCGTAATAATAACACCCAAGTATGGGATATTGCCAAATGTGTGCGACACGATAGGCATTGTCCACAGCGTAGCCGTAGTGCCTATAATCAGCGTAGTGAGCAACGACCTCGTAACAAAGCCTCCATGCGCCACACGTCGAATAAGCGGCACACCCCACACAACAATGCCCATAACAGCCATTACCGAGAGTTGGAAGCTTATGTCGTACAAGTAGTTAGGGCGATATATAAGCATTGCAAAGAGGGCTGCCGAGAGCGAGTTAAGCGAGTTGTAGCGTCGTGACGAGGCCTGGGCGAGTTGCAAAAAGCTGAACATGAGAGCGGCACGCACCAGCGAGGCCGACGCACCAGCCATAACAACATATACCCACAACACCACGACAACAAGCACATTATGCAGGCGGTGGCCATGCCTTACAAAAATTACTGGTGAGAGCAACAACGTGACAACCATAAAGACAATGCACAAGTGCAAACCCGAGAGGGCCATAAGGTGAGAGAGGCCCGTGCGAGAATAGGCATCACGCAAGTGTCGAGGTTCAAGACGTCGTGAGCCAACAACCATAGCCTCGGCCGTAGAGTGGCTAAGGCTATCACTCATATATCGTTCGAGCTTGCGTATAGCCCTCGTTTGCAGGGTGTGACGCACATCCTCCTCGACAGCCACAACACTCCTATTGCTAAGGCTCACACCACCCACATAGCCACGATTACGCAGCAGCCTATCGTAGCCCTCGTAGCGTGACATGCGACGATGAAACTTAGTGCGCAGCTGCACCCTATCGCCCTCATTTATAGAGTCGTGACGTATCCACAACACTACATCGTAGTCGCACACCTCGCCACCCTCAGCACCACGCCATGCCTCGATAGTGCCAAACGATTGACGATAGCCCTGACGCTCAACGGGGATGTCGTCGACACGCACAATGGCGTCGATATACTCGCCATCGGGGATGTTGCACGAGGGGCGCATGAGCGTGGTTATCATATATCCAACGCCAAGCATCACACTGCCAACAGCCAACACATAGAGCACACGGCGATGGCTAAGAAACTCGACGATGGCCACCGCAACAATATATAGCACAAAGAGTGTCCAGTCGGGGATAACTACACTATCGGCGAGGAGGATACCCAGAGCATAGGGTATGAGTAATAAAAACAGGGGCACCGACCGCAGTCGACGCCCTAAGCACTCAACAGATAGTCTATTATGCCAACTCTCTGATTCGAACATCGCACACGCCATCAAGCATACGAGCCAACGCCTCAACGTCGGTAGGCTCGTCTACCTGACCATAGTGATAAGGGTAATATATCTGAGGCTTGAGCGCCTTGATAGCCTCAACAGCCTGCTCGGGCTTCATCGTATATGGCTGATTGACACACACAAAGGCGATGTCGATATTTTTCAGCGCACGAAGCTCATCGGTAGGCTCGGTATCGCCCGAGAAGTAGATGCGCACAGCGCCGTCCAGCTCTACGACATAGCCACAATCCTCACGCTCCTTAGGGTGAAACTGCAACTGGCTCTCCGAAGTGTTATATGCCGCAACAGCCTCAACCCTAATATCGCTAAATGGCTCAGCCACAGCACCTGGCAACATGGTATAGCAGTCGCCCTGGAAGCCCTCAGCCGAGGTCTTATCGAGGAGGATGCGTGTGTCGGGAGTCTGCAACGCCTCGATAGCTGCCATGTCGAAATGGTCGTAGTGCGAATGCGTAACCAAAATCATGTCGGCCTTAGGCAGTTTGTCGTACTCGGCATTGCCCATGACAGGATCTACATAGATATGTCTACCCTCATACTCCAAGGCCACCGAGGCATGGGCAAAGAAGGTCAACCTAAGTGTTTTACCATTTATTGTTAGCTCGTCGCTCGTATAAGCGGGCATGGCGGGCTTGCCACCAAAAAGTCGTGAAAAGAATGACATAGACAGATGTTATTTAGTGGTTTTAATAAATTGCGACACAGCAGATACAAGACCATCGGTGAGCGGTAGTTGCGAGTTTACATATATGTTTACAAGCTGCTCTATACGGTCCTCTGTAGGCCAATCTTTGAGAACATGTGTCATATTCTCAAACACTCTTAACTCTGCATTTGGGGCAGACTTAACAATAGCCTCGCCATTATCTGAGCTAACCTGAATGTCGTGACCGCCACACACAACGAACATAGGGCACTCGACCTTTGCGGCTAAGAGTTGTGGGTTGTACTGCATACAGCTAATCAAGAATGGCTGCACGGAGGAGTGGAACAACGACAATAGTTCCTTGGCAATCTTATCGTCGGGATAAGGTTTACCCTCTTTTAGCGAGCGCAAAATCATCTCGGCCTGAAGCATGAGAGCCATATACTGAGGCATGAGCTGTGCCCGAAGCTGCGTGCGCAATATCTCGTCCATAGCATAACCAGGCGCAGCAAGCAACACCAAGCCATCGACCGCAACACCACGATTGGCCACAACCAGAGCGATAAGACCACCTTCGCTATGGCCTGCAATAAACACACGTTTGTAGCCCTCGGCACGCAGATGCTCCACTGCAGCGACAGCATCGTCGACAAAATCATCAAAAACGAGGTTGGGGATGCTTTCAGGGGCTATCCTACTACGTCCAATAGCTCGCTTGTCGTAGCGCATAACAGCATAGCCCTCACGTACAAGGCCATCGGATAGCAACTTATAGCAATAGGTGTTGAGGTTGAGTGACGAATTGCCATTGCGGTCTGTTGGTCCCGAGCCAGCGACAATCAACACTGCGGTGTCGCTACCCGCCTCGGGCACTGCAAGTGTAGCACTTAGCTCGCCCCAGCTACAACTTATTGAAACTTCGCCCTCGGCAACCTGAGCCCAAGCCGCAGCTACCGAAAAGAGGAGTGTAACAAATAGTAAAAGTCGTTTCATGCTTCTATTTTTAGATTAGTTCAACATCGCTAAACGCATCCTCAACGACGCTACGCAGGCGGCGACTGTCGAGGTGAGTATATATCTCGGTTGTTTCGATACTCTCGTGGCCAAGCAGCTCCTGCACCTGACGAATATTTGCTCCTCCCTCGATGAGATGTGTGGCATAGGAGTGGCGCATGGTGTGTGGGCTTATCTGCTTGGTGATGCCAGCAGCCTCGGCAGCACCCTTAATCACATGAAACACCATGACACGTGTTAGGGGTGTACCACGATTATTCAGAAATAGTATCGGCTCGGAGCGAAACTTAGGTCGTCGATGCTCCATATATAGCTGAATCTTGTCACGTGCCACCGAGCTTATAGGCACCATGCGCTGCTTATCGCCCTTGCCCACAACACGAATTACGCCCTCGCCAAAGAATAGATCTTGCAGGCGCAACGACGTGAGCTCCGACACACGCAACCCACACGAGTACAACACCTCGACAATAGCACTATCACGGCACCCCTTTGCTGTGCGCATATCGAATGTTGCGAGCATGGCGTCAACCTCCTCGATGGTCAACGTGTCGGGGAGCAAGCGTCCCGCCTTAGGCGAGATAACACCCTCGGTGGGCAGACTCTCGACACGGTCGCCAAGGAGCATGAAGTTGTAGAAGCTCTTTATGCCACTTAGGCGGCGAGCCTGCGACGCACTGCTACGCCCTTTGTCGAAAAGCCAGGCCATATATCGCTCGATATGCTCCGAAGCTACACTCTCGGGAGCAATATCCCAATGGCGCAATATAAAGGCATTAAACTCCTTGAAGTCACGCATATAAGCATCGACACTATTCTTCGACAGTTGCCTCTCGAGCTGAATATAGCGACAATACTCATCACGAATTTTCTCCCACTTCTTTGCTATCTCTGCCATAATATTCGTATCTTTGTCGGTAAAGTTACAAAAATTTTACATAATATTGGATATCTATCATCAAAATTTAGAGCGATGAAACAATATATTGAGCTACGCATTTTTTGTCCGAGCGAAGAGATGGCCGATATTGCCACCGCCTATCTTGCCGACTACGACTTCGAGAGCTTCGACACAACAATCGAAGCGGAGGGAGTCACACTCTGCGCCTACCGCACAGCCGATGATTGGCAATCGTGCTGCGACGAAGCTATGGCAGCCATTGCTGAGTTTGGAAAGATAACAAGCGTAAGTGAGATTGAGGACGAGAACTGGAACTCTGCGTGGGAGGCCGAGGGCTTTCAGCCTGTGGACATCGACGGCTGCATGATGATACGTGCACCCCACCACCCTGCGCCAACAAACCCCTCGACACTCGACATCATAGTATCGCCCTCAATGTCATTTGGCTCGGGCCACCACCACACCACACGCATGATGTGTCGCCATATTCTCGATTGCAAGAATAGCGGCGAGGCCCTCGATGTAGGTTGCGGCACAGGAGTGTTGTCAATAGCAGCACTAAAATGTGGCACTAAGCGAGTTGACGCCGTCGACATCGACATCTGGTCGACAGAGAGCGCCCGTGAGGCTGCTGTGCTCAACGGCATAAGCGATAAAATGGATATTATCCTCGGCACAGTGGAGGCCATCGAGGGACGCACCTACGACATGGTAATGGCCAACATCAACCGCAACATCATACTTAGCGACATAGCACGCTATGCCGCAGCCCTCAACCCTGGAGGAACGCTTCTTCTTAGCGGCTTTCTCCTAAGCGACCGTGACGACATAATAGCTGCTGCCCGCAACCATAACATCAGCCTCGTAGCCGAACTCAACGAGGAGGAGTGGGTGGCACTAAAACTTACTAAACAGCCATAACGATGATTATTCTTCCATCAGCATATTTCGGCTCTACGGAGTATTGGGCAGCCATTCGTCAGGGTGGCGACGACGTTGTTATCGACCTTGGCGAGAACTATGTTAAGCGCTCGGAGCGCAACCGCACAGAGATACTCACCTCGGGAGGTGTCATGCAACTATCGGTGCAGCTTCGCCATGCCAACAAGCCACGCCAGCCCATGCGCTCAATCGAGATAGACTACTCGAAGCGTTGGCAGCATCAGCACCTTGTGGCAATGGAGTCGGCATATCGCTCATCGCCCTACTACGACTACTATGCCGAGAAGTTTATGAAGCTATACGACAGAGAGTGGAAATATCTCGTGGATTTAAACTATGCCACGCTTGAGGCTGTATGCTCAATTTTGAAGATGCCTATTCCTCGCTTCTCGGAGGAGTATATCGTGGCCACAGAACACGACATCGACCTACGTGACAAAAAACGAGGCTCGACATTTGTTGCCGAGCCATACGTTCAGGTATTTAGTGACAGGTTGGAGTTTGCACCCCGCATGTCGATATTTGATCTTGTCATGTGCGAAGGGCCAGAGGCTAACGGCGTACTCGCAGCTTGTCGACTATAAGTGTCAAGCTATCGCTATATCTGTTAGCTGGATCCACAACACGTAACTCTGTTGTCTTCTCGAAGCTCAACGAGTCGGAGCACCAGCATGCTGGCGACACCTCACGCATATCGAAACTCTCGCCATTAATCATCAACAAGGGCTTACCTGCCGAGCTATATACCTTTATGGCATGCACCTTGTCGGAACGACGCTGCCAATGACGCTCAGCAATGTAGAACGTTGGCTCACTCTTGTTCCATAGCGCACGATAGAGGTAGTAGACATCCTTCTTTGTTACATGGTCGAAGGCCACTGCACCAGCACGACGCATGCCGTTAAGGCGCTTATGCGACGCATAGTCAAACATGTCGTCGATCCATATACCCCAGAATATAGGGTTCTTAATCAGCTGAGCCGTATATTGCTCATGCATATATGTCTGGTTGCGCTCGGGCAGATAGTGTGCACCACGCTCTGTGCGACGGAGGTCGTCGGTGGTATGCTCTATGATGCCATCCTCGCCATAGCACACACCCACACGCAACTGGCTAAACTTCTTATTTGTTTTCAGCTGCTCACACCACACGCCAATATCCTCGTACGAGCCATTTGTCCAGCCCACATTCTGGCGCAAGACAACAAGGTCGGTGATAAAATTGATGTCGCCATCGCTATTGCTGCAAGCCACAGTTTTGCGTGATGAGTCTATCTCACGCACCATAGTATTCAGCTCACGGATATATGGCACAACATCGTCGCCACGACCTGACACAAGCGAGAAAATACCCCACATTACTACCGAGGGGTGGTTATAGTTTTGGTAGACTATCTCTCGCAGTTGTTCCATACCATTAGCCTTGAATGCCTCGGTAGGATAGTAGTATATGTCACGGAAATTTGCCGAATTGCAGGTTAATGGCAGGTCAACCCACACCAACATACCATCTCTGTCGCAACGCTCATAGAGATGCTGAGCATGAGGGCCCGATAACGAACGCAGAGCATTAGCACCCATATCCTGAATCATGTCGACATCTCTGTCGAGGTGGTCGTCACATAGGGCTATACCCACGCCATAGCGGTCGTGAGCGAGGTTAACACCACGCACATCAACAGCCTTGCCGTTAATACACAGATGGTTTTTGTTGTTCACAGTCACCGTTCTGAAACCTATGTTTAGGGCCACCATGTCGTTAGGCTTGTCGATATTTCCGACACTCGCTTCAAGACGATAAAGCACAGGATTATCGGGGCTCCACAACTCGGGATACTCGATAGAGAATGGAAGTTCAACAGGAAGTGGCTTATCGGCCTTGCCGCTCTTTAACGTATAACGGCATACCTCGTAGCCATCGGGGGCTATAATACGCATGTTTACCATGTGTGCGCCCTCGTCCTTAGCCGAGAGATGAACACGCACCACACCCGAAGCTCGATCCTCGGTCACCTCACGCTGCTCGAGAAAGACTCCCGACGAGCCATAGAACGTTGGCGAGATAATATTGCGGTTGGTAACAAGCAGCTCTACATCACGAAATATGCCGCCATATATATCCTGGTCGGTGCTCACAGGCAAAACATCGGCACGAGGGTTGTTCGACACGACAACCCTGAGGCTATTCTTCTCGCCGTAGCGCACCTTATCTGTTATCTCGAAGGTAAAGCCAGTGTATGAGCCTCGGTGCTCGCCAACAAAGCGGCCGTTGACAAAGACATCTGCAACACTCTGCACACCACCAAAGCGCAAAAATAGGCGCTTGCCACGCATGTCGGCAGGGATGTTAAACTCACGAACATAGTATGCCGAGGCATAGCGGTACTCATGTTGACAATCGTTCCACGTATGCGGAATGTTGATATACTTTGCCGAAGATATGCCATCCTCAACAAAATAGAATTGCCAGTCGTGGTTAAGCGACATTAGCTCACGAGAGGACGAAGCAGCACTTGCAATGGTTGATATAAAGAGTAGTAGTAGTGTTATATATTGCCTCATATTTGTGGAGATTTATGTGCAAATATACAAATAAAGAAAAAAAATTGCTAACTTCGTGCGAAATATCTGCATCGAGCAGCTAAAATTTATGAATTATGATTGACGTTATTGTTATTATATGTGTTGTATGGGCCTTCATACTCGGCCTTAAACGTGGCCTTGTGGTGCAGCTATGCCACCTCGTTGGCCTATACATGGCTATGCTCATAGCTCCACGCTTCGCCACCAACGTAGGCTCGCTAATAATGGACGATCCAGGAAAGGCCTACCTCGCAGGATTTGTGCTTATAGTAGCAGCGGCACTCATCCTCATTTGGATCATTGCACCCATCATCAAGGCCATCATCGTCTGGAAGCCGATAAAGGGCATCGACATGCTATTGGGCGGAGTGCTCAACATTGCCACTGTGGTGATTGTCGTAGGCGCACTATTCTCGATATTCGACCGCATAAACCTCAGCCCCAACATCAAGCAAGAGAAGCTCTACGAGATTGTTGAGAGCAGCACCGACGGCGACATCAAATCAAAGATATTGTCGCTCAGCGAGGCCGACATCGATAGCGAAATGCGTGAATATTTCGAGCATAAGTACATCAGCTACGAGACGCTCGACAACTCCATTTGCTTCTTCCCTCTTGCCAAGTTAGGCACCGAGCTATTGCCTACGATCAAGACCTTCGACAGCATAATACGCCAAGAGGCCGAGCGCACAATAAATCGTGAGATATTTTTCAACAATTAGCCCCATATGAGCATGGAACAACAACGCATCGAAGGCATAGTAGTAAGCTCAACAGGTAGCTGGTATCGAGTGTCCACACCAAGCGGAGAGCTCGACTGCCGCATACGTGGTCGCCTGAGGCTCAAGGGTATACGCTCAACAAACCCCGTAGTTGTGGGCGACCGTGTGATAATCGAGCCTGATGACGAGAGCTCGGCTATTGTCGAGATACTCCCTCGTCGCAACTATATTATTCGTCGTGCCTCAAACCTTTCGAAGGAGTCGCACATCATTGGTGCTAATATCGACCGAGCGCTGCTCATCGTAACGCTCCACTCGCCATCGACACCCGTAGAGTTTGTCGACCGCTTCTTGGTAACGTGCGAGGCCTACAACGTCCCTGTGACAATCGTCTTAGGCAAGGCCGACACCCTTTATGGCGAGCACGAAGAGGAGGCTGCTAACTTCACAGCGATATACGAAGATGCTGGCTACGAGATAATTCGTCTATCGTCGACCACAGGCGAGGGCATCGACCAGATACGCTCGCTCATCAAGGGCCACACAACGCTCATCGCAGGCAACTCAGGCGTAGGTAAGTCGACACTCGTGAGCACCATAGATCCCGAGCTCGACATCCGCACGGGCGAGATTTCTGAGAGCCACCACAAGGGAAAGCACACAACAACCTTCTCGACGATGTATCGCATCGACGAGGGCTATATCATAGACACCCCAGGCATCAAGGGCTTCGGACTTATCGACATCGACTCCAAGGAGCTTTGTCGCTACTTCCCCGAGATGATGCGCCTCGCCCCCGACTGCCGTTTCTACAACTGCACACATACCCATGAGCCTGGCTGCGCAGTGCAGCAGGCCGTAAAAGAGGGCATGGTGGCATGGTCACGCTACGAGAGTTACCTGAAAATTTTGGACGAAGATGACAAATATCGCAAGTAGGCTACGCACAGAACAGCACTCCGAGGAGTGGCTACGTGAGCGCCTCGACTACATGACACAATTTATCACCGAGGAGCGCCGAGAGGTGTTACGCCGCACAGTAGATAGCCGCACACACTACATGCGCATCCTCACCGAGAATATGTTTCACCCACAGAATGCCAGTGCCATTATGCGCCACTGCGAGGCCTTTGGCATTCAGCAGATACACACCGTTGAGGATCGTTGCAAATTTGATCCCTCGGTCAACATTGTGCGAGGTACACAGAAGTGGGTGGACGTGGAGCACCACGACACCACAGCTGAGGCTCTTGCAACGCTTAAAGCTGAGGGCTACCGCATTGTAGCAACAACACCCCACCGATGCAGCGCTACGCCCGAGACGTTCGACGTCACAAAGGGTAAGTTTGCCCTTGTCTTCGGCACAGAGCATGCCGGCATCTCGGACGAGGTCATAGCGGCTGCCGACGACTTCTTGATGATACCTATGTGCGGCATGGTCGAGAGCCTCAACGTGTCGGCCTCGGCAGCCATACTCATCTATATGCTCTCGGAGCGCATACGCCAAACCGTTGACGGCTGGCAACTTACCGAGAGCGAAAAGCTCAAACTCCTCACTCGCTGGACAATGTCGTCGGTAAGAGATTACGAGAGAATATTACGTCGTGCCGAGGAGGATGGCACACTAACCGCAGAGTACTAATTATCATGATATTACGTAAACAATTTTTGCAGCACGTGGGACAGACCTCACCAGCGCCTATGTTGGTGGAGGTGGCACGTGCCGAGGGCTCGTTCTTCTACACCCCCGAGGGTAAGCGCTACTTCGACCTTGTGGCGGGTGTGTCTGTGAGCAACGTGGGCCATGGCAACAAGGAGGTTGTCGAGGCAGTGCAGAAGCAAGCCGCTGACTACATGCACGTTATGGTATATGGCGAGATGGTCGAGCGCCCACAGGTGGAGTATGCTCGCCGTATTGCCGAGCTACTACCAGGCGAGCTCAACTGCGTCTACTTCGTGAACTCGGGCGCTGAAGCTGTGGAGGTATCCTTGAAGCTCGCAAAACGTCATACGGGACGCACCGAGCTAATATCTATGCGCCGAGCATATCATGGCTCGACGCATGGCGCCATGTCGATGATGGGAGCCCCCGAGGGCGAGGAGTGGAAGGCAGAATTTAGACCTCTGCTTCCCGATGTTAAGTCTATCAATTTCAACTCGTTCGAGGATTTAGAGCAAATCACTGAGCGCACAGCAGGCGTGTTGTGCGAGGTTGTGCAGGGCGAGGCAGGAGTGCGACTCCCCAACCCCGAGTGGCTCAGGGCACTACGCCAGCGATGCTCGGAGGTAGGTGCGATGCTCATTTTTGACGAGATACAGACAGGCATGGGACGTACTGGCGAAATGTTTGCCGCATCGAAGTACGGAATCGAGCCCGACATCGTCTGCTTAGCCAAGGCTTTTGGTGGCGGAATGCCTCTTGGTGGCATAGCGTCAAAAAAGCAAATTTTAGATGATTTTACGCATAGTCCATGCTTAGGTCACATCACCACATTTGGTGGCCACCCCGTATGTTGTGCAGCAGGCCTTGCAGCACTCAACTACATGGTAAACAACAACATCGTAGAGCAGGTAGAGCGCAAAGGATCTTTGTTCGAGGAGCTTGTCTCGAAGCACAAGAGAGTATTAGAAATTCGTCGCTCGGGACTTTTGCTTGCTGTGGAGCTTGGTAAGTCGGAGTACCTCTACCGCCTCATGGAGATATTCAAAGAGATAGGCATCATGAGCGACTGGTTTTTGTATTGCGACACCGCCTTCCGCATCTCTCCACCACTAACCATCTCGGAGGCCGAAATCGAGGAGTGCTGCTCACTAATTTGCGAGGCGCTCGATAGGCTATAACGGTTATTGGCACACAATCATAGGGAGAATAGAGAGAAGTATCTATTCTCTCTTTTTTGTTTTACAAAAAAATTGACTATCTTTGTGCGATTAAGCGTGTGCGCACATTGCGCACGTATGCGAAAGTCCACAAATGATGTTAGAAAAGTTAGCTAAACAAACTGCAATATATGGCATCAGCACGATTATAGTTCGCTTCCTGAACTACCTGCTGACACCCTACTACACCCGAATATTCGAGCAGGGCGAGTATGGCATAATCACCGACATTTATGCCCTCATCCCCTTTGCCCTTGTGCTCCTATCTATGGGCATGGAGTCAAGCTACTTCCGCTTCACAACACGTGCCGAGGAGGAGGGTGGCGACGTCAAAGCATCTAAGCGCAAGGTGTTTGCCACAACGTGGGGCATAACATCGCTTGCTGCTGTCATCTTCTTTGCGCTCATCTGGGCTCTCGACATGCCTATATCACGAGCTATGGGCGAGGCATACGTTGCTCACCCAGAGTACGTAACCATCGTGGCAGCCATCGTCATGCTCGACATCTGGGCAATAATCCCTTTTGCACGCCTTCGTGAGGAGGGACGTGCCATACGCTTTGTGTTGCTCAAAGCCCTGAGCGTATTGCTGAACGTCACTCTCGCCATAGTATTTGGCATTGCTGGCCTCTACTCCTCGTCGTTTGGCGTTGGCTGGGTGCTTGTGGCTAACTTCGTTGCCAGCCTCGTAACACTCATTGCCATACTCCCATCAACCGACAATGTTGTGCCACGCATCGACTGGGCGTTACTACGCAAGATATTTGTCTACTCGCTGCCACTCCTTATCAGCGGCATTGCAGGCACCGCCAACGAGTTTATCGACCGACAGATGATTAAGTACCTCACGCCAGGTAGCGAGGCTGAGGCGATGGCCGAGCTTGGTGTCTATGGTGCGATAGTGAAGATTGCCGTTGTGATGACGCTCTTTACGCAGATGTATCGTCTTGCTGCCGAGCCATTCTTCCTGTCGGGATTCAAGAAGGAGGAGTTCAAGGAGGCAAATGCTGCGGCGATGAAATACTTTGTCATGGCCTCGATGCTGATATTCCTTGGCATCGTACTGTTTAGAGATATGTTTGCCCTTATCGTCGGCTCACGATTTAGAGAGGGCATCGACATACTCCCCGTAGTCCTCGCCTCGAATGTGCTTGGTGGCGTATGGCTCAACCTCTCGTTCTGGTATAAGCGTGAGGAGAAGACTAAGTTTGCAGCATACATCACCTTCTTGGGCCTTGCCGTAACGCTCGGCCTTAGCTATGTGCTTGTGCCAAAGATGGGATTTAGGGGTGCTGCATGGGTACGCCTTGCAGCCGAGGCAGCAATGGTAGTGTGGAGCTATGCGCTATGTCGCAAATACTACCCTATGCCCTACGACCTTAGGCGCATAGGCGAATACGTGCTGCTCACTGCCGTGCTCTATGCTCTCTCGGAGCTTGCACTACCCCACCTTAGCCACACACTATGGCTTGGTCTAAATGTTGTGCTCTTTGGCACGATGCTCATCTATGCCGTATGGCGTGAGAAGATTGATGTTAAGGGCCTTGTGAAGGCTGCTATTGGAAAGTTTATACGATGAAGTTTTCAGATATCATAGGTCACGACGAGCTTAAACGACGTCTTGCGCATCAGATAGATGCCGAGCGTGTGAGCCATGCACAGCTCTTCACGGGCTTGGCGGGCTACGGCACGCTGCCCCTTGCATTGGCATACGTGCAGTATCTATTCTGCCCAAATCGTCACGATGGCGACTCGTGTGGCGTATGCCCCTCATGCCAGCAGCTCTCGGCATTGGCACACCCCGACCTACACTTTGTATTCCCCGTAAACAAGCGTGAGAAGAAGTCGAACGAGGCGGTAATAAGCGACATGTTCTTGGATAAGTGGCGACAGATATGGAGCGACACTCAGGGCATCTTTACCGCTGAGGAGTGGTACTCACGCCTCGACCTCGGCAAGACAATGAAGGGACTCATCACAGCTAAGGAGTCGGAGGAGATAATCAAGAAGTTGCAGTTTAAGAGCTTCTCGTCAGAGTACAAGGCGATGATTATCTGGCTTCCCGAGGCTATGAACCAAGAGGCAGCCAACAAGATACTCAAAATCCTCGAAGAGCCCTGGGAGAAGACACTATTCATCCTTGTGTCGGAGCACCCCGAGCAGTTGCTTGCCACGATAACATCACGTACGCAGGAGGTGACAGTGCCACGCATCGAGCCACACGTCCTCGAGCGTGTAGCCCTGGAGAGGGGCAAGCAGCAGATGGAGGCACACAACATGTCACGCCTCGCTGGTGGCTCGCTTCTCGAGCTACGAGCACTCATTGAGGGCAGCAGCGACGAGAGCCGCCACCAATGTTTCGAGCTCTTCACACGCCTCATGCGTCTGAGCTACAATGATAAACACCTCGAACTTTTCGAGTGGGCAGACGACCTCTCAGCACTCACACGTGAGGGCCAACGCCAGTTCTTCCTACATAGCGTACGCCTACTGCGTGAGAGCTACATGATACATGCAGGCCTCGGCTCGATAAGCTACCTATGGGGCGAGGAGGCTGAGTTTTGTCGTAAGTTTGCGCCATACATCGGCAACCAAAACATCGAATTCCTCGTCGAGGAGATTGAGCGAGCAATGTTGCAAATAGCTCAAAATGGAGCACCCCGCATAGTATTCACCCACTTCGCCTTGGCAGTGTCGAAGCAGATAAACAGACTACAATAATGGCAGCGACAAGTGTAATACTACTCCTCGGATCGAACGACAGCGAGGCAGCGAAGATTGTTGAAAAGGCAATAGCTGTGCTCAACATTTCGGTGGGCGATGTTGCGAAACAGTCACGAGAGTATCGTTCTAAAGCCTACGGATTTACCTCGGAGCGAGAGTTTGTAAATCGTGCCGTTGAGCTAACAACAGAGTACGATGCCTACGAGGTGTTGCGCCGAATAAATTGCATTGAGGCACTCCTCGGCCGCAATAGAGATGAGGAGCGCAAAATAAGTGCAGAGCGCAATGAGGCCTATGCCTCACGACCTATCGACATAGATATAATTTTTTATGACGACCTTACGTTTGACGATAGCAGGCTGACGATACCATACCATTTTTTGGACGAACGTGAGTATGCCCTGCGCCCCGTTGCAGAGATTGCTCCCGACCGCCAGCATCCAGCACTAAGGCTTACCCCACGCCAGATGTTGGAGCAACTAACTAAGCTATAAACACAAGATTATGAGATATTTAACCAAGATACTAACAATCCTCATCGTGCTTCTCAGCCTAAGTTCATGTTTCAAGGACGAGAAACAGGGTACACTATTCCGAATTGCTGTCTACTCGCAGAACGTGAGCAGCGATCCTATACTCAAAACCACCACAGAACTCCAAGCCTACGCCTTCTATGTCGACGAAAATAGCAAGTGGGAGGTTAAGACATGGGAGGATGCCCTCAACGCAACGATAACAAACAAGGATAAGAGCTCGGTGAGTCGCAACAACCCCGATGTAATAGGCACATGGAATAGCGAGGCTGAGTATCAAATAGAGATGGGGCTATGGTCGCACACGGTATTTATGCTTGTTGTAGACACTGTAAACAAGGTCTACGCCACACGCCTATATACAACACCTATGAACCTGCCTATAACCCACACACAGCTACACCTATATGCGTGGCGTAAGTCGGGCTCGGCAACAGGCTGGGATGTTGTAAACCCTTTCCCCGACGAGGAGCGTGAGCCACTTGTGCCAAGCGACGACAATAACGACAACGAAATGCAAGAATAACGAGATGAAATACAGAGATATATCACAACGCATAACATCGGCACTTTCGGCAGCCATCATACTGCTCTTTGGCGCTGCGCTATTCACGAAGTGCGCCTCGACGATGACACCTACGGGAGGCCCTAAGGACACTATACCTCCTGTCATCGTGAGGATAACGCCCGACAACTGCTCGACAAACATCGACACGCTGCACCCACCAAAGATCTATGTCGAGTTTAACGAGTATGTGCAGATCAAGGATTTACAGAAGGAGCTATACACCTCACCAGCGATGAAGAAGCAGCCATCGGTGGTGCGTCGTGACAAGGGCATAATAATCACAATCAAGGATACCCTGCGCCCCGACATCACTTATGCCATAAACTTTGGCTCGTCTATCGCAGACAACAACGAGGGTAACCCTCTGCATGGCATGCGCTATGTCTTCTCAACAGGCGACACCGTCGACTCGATGTATATGTCGGGATATACTGCCGACTCGTACAAGGCCGACTCGGTGAGCAAGTCGTTCATCTACTTCTTCATCGCCGACTCGGTGGACACCCCATCGGAGTACGACTCGACAATGTTCAAGTATAAGCCTCATGTCATAGCACGTGCCGAGAAGAACGGTATATTCATTGCGCAGAACCTAAAACCTGTGAACTACCGAATATATGCCTTCGAGGATACCAACAACAACATGATGTATGAGCCATCTGTCGACCAGATAGGCATCCTCGACACAGTATATAACCCACGCTACATGCCAGGATTCAACATCTGGTACGACTCGTTGCGCCACTACCCTTCGGCCGATCCACAGCTCTACTTCCGCATGTTCATGGATCGTCGATTTACTCGTCAGGTGCTATCGAGCCACGAGCGTCCATCACGCCATAAGGCTATGCTCTACTTCGGCTCGGCAAATCCCGAGGTGACAAAGATAGAGTTCGACTCGATACCTTCGGACAAGGTGATCTACGATCCGCAGACCGTAGGCAAGGATACCGTAGCATTGTGGTTCGACATAGATGCCGAGGAGCTTCCCGACACAATCAAGGGTACAATAACCTACTTCAAGCACGACTCAGTAAACAACCTTGTGGAGAGCAGCGACAAGCTACGCTTAGCATGGAAATATACCGAGTCGAAAGAGGAGCAGAAAGAGCGTGAGCGTCTGGAAAAGGAGCGTGAGCGTGCCGAGAAGAATGGCGAGAGCTGGGTGGAGCCCGAGAAGAAAAACCCATTTAAGGTGACCATGCCTACCTCGGGCGAGGTGAACAAAGATAAGCACATCGACCTCGAGTTCGACTATCCGCTCACCAAGTTCGACTCGGCAGCGATAACACTGACGATGACCACCGAGCAGATAACAGAGCCACAAAAGGTTGAGTATCACTTCATTCAGGACACACTCAACAGGCGCAAATATCAGCTACGTGCCAAGTGGGAGCCAAAGGCAAAATATGAGCTTGTGATACCTGCAGGAGCGTTCAACAACGTTGCACGTGAGCAGAACGACACGCTGAAATACACCTACAATGGCTCTGATCCTGAGAAATATACGTTGCTAAACATCAATGTTGTGGGCAGCAAGCCCAATGCAAGCTATATCGTGCAGCTGACAAATGCTCAGGGTAAGATGCAGAAGGAGATTCGTGGCGTGAAGAATGGAAGCTACCGCTTCGAATATGTCAACCCTGGCGACGTGATGATACGTGTGGTTGAGGACCTAAACAACAATGGCAAATGGGACACCGGCGACATGGTGCTTATGCGCCAGCCCGAGCGCACCGAGATTTACAAAAACGATGAGGGCGTGGAGATTATCGCCACAAAGGCCAACTGGGAGTTCGACGTGGAGGTAGACATGAGCAAGCTCTTTGCACCAATCAGCATGGAGTCAGTCATACAGATGCTAAACGACCGTGAGGACGAGCGACTCAAAAAGCTATCGGAGGATATGGCCAAGCGACGCCAGGAGGAGCAGAAGAAGGGCAACCAGCAGGGTGGCGGCTTCGGCTTCGGTGGCATGGGCGGCATGGGCGGAGGCCTAAGCACCAACACAGGTGGCACAAGCGGCGGCATGCGCTCAGGAACAGGAAACATGAATATGCGTTAATGATGATGAAGAGATCAAAGATAACAACCTACGTGGCGATACTCTCGCTGCTGATGACAATATGTGGAGCGATGAGCGCCTCGGCACAGCACACACTCACCGTGGTGGGTGGCGCTGGAGCATCTTATGCCCGCTTCTATCCCACAGAGCAGACAAAATGGATGTGGGGCACCGAGAGCTATGGCCTCGCATGGCGCTACTATAGCGACAAGCCTCGCTTTGTTGGCGCTGTGGGTGTCGACCTCGAGTATATGGAGCGAGGATTCTTCATGGGATATACCTATACGTCGGAGTATGTCGACGACAAGGAGATACGCCACTACAAATTCTATCGTCGTGACGTGCAGTCGCTGATGCTACCTATCGTATGGCAGCCACACTTCTACCTCGCAAAAAACCGATTGCGACTATTTGTCGAAGCAGCATTTGTGCTGTCGTTCAACATATCGGCGCAATATAGCTATGAGAACAACGTCTTTCCTGCGGGCAAATACGAGTGGAAGGTGCCTCGTGACAACCGCTTTGGCTACGGCCTCTTGGGCGGAGCAGGCTTTGCGGTGCTTGTTGGCCAGATGGAGATAGGTTTCAAGGCACGCTACAACTTCGGCTATTCCGACCTCATGAAGAACCGAAACAAGTACTACTCCAACTCGACAGATGGCCGTGAAAACCCATTCTACTACTCGCCATTACGCTCGCCTGTCGACAACCTTACATTCTCACTAACATTGGGTTGGCGATTCAACAAGCGAGGCTTCGACGAGTGGTTTGTCAAGCGTCCCGATCGCACCCAACGCCTCGACGGCTTCAACTTCAGCAGCGCTACTAACCAGGCAGGTGGTGGCCGCCCAGCTGGCGCAGGCACAGGCACAGGTGGTGGCCGCCCAGGCAACACAGGAGCAACACGCCCAGGAGCGCAGACACAACGACGATAAAAGATTGAAAAACGTAAATAACTAAAACAGAGATACTATGGATTCAACACGTCAACAAAAGATTGCACGACAGATTCAGCGTGACATTGCTGAGATACTACAAAAGGATTTGGCCGATGCGCTACGTGGCTCACTCGTGACAGTAACCACAGTGCGTGTATCGCCCGACTTGGCATACGCAAAGATCTACATCAGCATCTTCCCATTTGAGCGTAGCGAGCAGGTGCTAAACACCATCAAGGAGCAGGGCTGGTTGGTGCGCAAGCTCCTCGGCAGCCGCATACGCAACCAGCTCAAGATTGTTCCTGAGTTGGAGTTCTTCATCGACGACTCGTTGGAGTATATCAACAACATCGACAATCTGCTCAGCAAGTAGCAGAGCATAGGGCACATAGCATGAACATCGAGAGGAGATTATTGTGGTTTAACTTCTCACGCCGCTACATGTTCTCGCCGAAGTCACACTCGGTGATTAACATCATAGCGATGGTGAGCGTAGTGGCTGTGGCAATACCCACAGCAGCCATGATCATTCTCTTGGGCATGTTTGGTGGCATAAGCCGCACCATCGACAAGCTCTACTCGTCGGTAGATGCCGACATCGAGATTATTGCCTCACGAGGCCAAACTTTCGGCAGCGAGGCCATAGATTTGAGCGATATACTCGATATTGAGGGTGTGGAAAATGTTGCTCCCTATATCGAGCAGAACATTGTGGCAGCCACCACACAGCATCGCACAACGCTGACACTCAGAGGCGTAGATAGCACCTACTGCGATGTGCTGCCCATCAACGACTTTGTCATACGTGGCTCAGTGGGCAGCATCGCCTCAGGAGGCATTATCTTGGGCACGTCAGCGACACACACGCTGGGAGCGCAGAGCATAGGCTATCCCGTAGAGCTATATGCGCTCAACCGACGACAGCTATCGTCGCTGCTTCCAACAACGGGATTTACCCACAAGAGGGCCGAGGTGGCGGGCGTGGTGAGCATAAATGCCGACATTGATGCGAAGTATGCTCTTGCCAACCTACAATTTACGCAGAGCCTACTCAACTACAAAGGTCGCCTATCGGGCATTGCCGTGAGGCTAACCCCAGGCAGCGACCACAACGCCATGCAGCACATGATCGCGAATGTCGTTGGCGACGAGTTCAAGGTGCGAACACGCAACGAGAAGAGCGCATCGCTAAATGCGCTGATACGCCTCGAGCGCTTCGCCATAATAGTCATAGGCTCGCTAATAGCCATAGTCGCAGCGTTCTCGATAGTGGGTGCTGTGGTAATGCTGATAACAGATAAGCGTCGTGACATAGCCACACTACGAGCTATGGGTAGCAACGGTCGGCTCATACGCAACATATTCGTAGGCGAAGGCCTACTACTCACGCTCACAGGCTGCATAATAGGCCTCGTTGTGGGCATCGGCTTTGTCATGGGCCAACAACATTATGGATGGGTTAAGATCCCTGGCAACATGGTCTTCGAGAGCTATCCCGTAGAGCTAACAACACCCGATGTTGTGATGGTGGCGAGCGTGATAATATGCGCAGGATGGATCATCTCACGCATAACAGTTGGGGCTAAGCTACGCAGAGAATAGGCAGTTATAATATATAAATATGAAGAGAATAACTAAAATATTGAGTACGACATTTGTCGCTCTACTACTCCTAACCATAGGCTGCAAAGGTCCTAAGGCTATCCCCGACAAAGATCTTGTCAACATCTTTCACGACGCCTTCTTGGCTAATGCCTACTACAACGAGAAGCTCGGTGCTGAGGACTCGCTCCTGCTCTATGAGCCAATCCTCGCACGATATGGATATAGTGTCGAGGATATGCAGTTCACGGTGCAGACCATAGCCCAGCGCAAGAGTAGCCGTCTGAGCGACCTTGTGGGCGAGGCAAGCAGCCGACTCGAGATGGAGTCGAAGGAGCACAACTACCAATTGGTGGTTCTCGACACCATAGACAACGTTGCCAAGCGCCGCTACACACGCATCATGCACAGCGACTCTCTTATCAAGGCCACCAAGCTCAAAGATTCGTCGAAGCTACATATCGTGCTTCGTGACATCGTACCTGGCGAATATAGTGTTACGTTCGACTACCTCATCGACACCACTGACAAGAACCGAAACTCACGTGTCGAGGCATATATGCAGCTCAGAGATAGTGGCCAGTCTATGCGCCACACGATGATGCTCAGCCGCTATCGTGAGGCTAAGTATCAGCGTAAGTTTACAGCTGACACGGTGCATAAGGAGTTGCATATCAACATATTCTATCATCCTAACAACGAAACACCCGAGAAGCCAGGAATAACAATTCGCAACTTCAAGATTACTCGCATCATCCCCGTAGAGCAGGCCGTAGATAGCCTCCTATATGAGCAGATGGTGCCAATGCTCTTCAACCACAGCTTCATGAAGCCACAACAGCCACAACAGCCAAAGGGCAAGGCCCAGCGTGTAGACAGCAGCCAAAATAGCGAGGCGAAGAGCACACCAGCACAAAAAGCACAGCCCAAGAGTAAGGAGCGCACAGAGCCACGAAAAAGCAAGTAGGCGAGATGAGAAAGATTGCAGCACACTATGCTTTTGTTGGCGGCGAGCTTCGACGAAACATCGTAGTTAGCGTCGACGACAATCGACAAATAGTTGCCATTGAGGAGGTTAGCTCGATAGACAACATGGCACACGTGGAGTTCTACCCAGGAATACTCATACCTGGAATGGTCAACGCCCACTGCCACCTCGAGCTCTCGTACCTACGTGGAGCTATCGAGGAGCATAGCGGCTTTGCGGGTTTCGCACGTGCCATAGGAGCGGTGCGCAACAACTTCACGAACGAGGAGCGTCTACATGCCGCATCAGTGGCCGACAGAGAGATGTGGGAGCAGGGTGTCGAGGCAGTCATAGATATTGCCAACGACGAGCTCGTAATGCCAATCAAGGAGCGATCAAACATAAACTACCTAACCCTATTTGAAGTCTTCGGCCTGACAACCCAAACTATTGATAACCATAGCGTAATGGCATCGAGATGGGAGAATTCGGACCTAACGCCACACTCTACATATTCGCTCCAAGACAACATATTTCGATGCGCTGTCGAGGCCAACAACTCCACCATAACTGTGCACATGCTCGAGTCCGCTGACGAGGTTGAGCTATACCACAAGGGGGGCTCGCTGTGGGCATGGTACGAGCGTATGGGTTGGGAGTGCGACTTTCTACACTACGGCTCACCTGCCGAGCGTATTATCCGCAGCATAAACGCAACCAAACGCACACTTCTTGTGCATGGCTGCATGGCCAGCAAGGTAGATATTGAGGCTCTCGACAACCACTTCACAACGCCAGTGACATGGGCGCTATGTCCTGAGTCAAATCGCTATATATCAGATAGTAAGCCGCCTATTGACTTGCTTCGTTCGATGGGCTCGCAAGTGGCCATAGGCACCGACTCACTTGCCTCGGCACGCCACCTATCGATGGTTGGCAACATGCAGCTACTTGGCGACATACCGCTCTGCGAGATGCTCACATGGGCAACACAAAATGGGGCACGAGCGATGGGCTTAGAGGCTAAGTTAGGCACGATTGAGGTGGGAAAGAGACCTGGCCTGGTGATTTTGGAAGGTGCTGACTTGCACAACCTAAAACTTACTCCAGAGAGCCGCACACGCAGAATATTATAGCCAACCACAAGGCGAAATATAGAAAATTATTCAACGATATCACATGTCGACATAACACCCACAATCGGTGCTATGTCGATATTTTTTTTGTCTGCACAGTGGCATGATTTTCGCTTCGGCAAACGAAGGTCTACCAAAGCCACAAGCTACGACACACACAATGAAGCGGGCATGAACATTGGAAAGGTTAGCAAAATGGCGATATTAGACCGCATAAAATCGGCATAAAACAATATAATTGTTTTGCACTAAGCATATAAATTCGTATATTTGTGCGAATATTGCATAACTTTCAAGGCACTATCACCCCCAAGTTAGAGCACGAATGATGCGTATTCTACGCCATAGGGCATAGTACGAAGGCTGACAATGTGTGCGAAGTGCAAACGGAGAGTTTAGGAAAAATGATTTTGCTATGGATTATACACGCATAATCGAAAACGAGAAAAATATGCGGGTGAATACTTCGGTGGGCGACAACATATCGCAACAAAGAAGCATAACCTTCGGCATGTCGGCATTTGCCTGTGGCATTAAGCGCATCTGCGATCTTGTGTTCGCACTCATCTGCATGGTAATATTTCTGCCACTCATGCTCATAACCTACATCGCTGTGCGCATGGAGGATGGTGGCCCAGCGATATTTAAGCAGGAGCGCATAGGACGCTACGGCAAGCCGTTCTACATCTACAAGTTTCGCTCGATGCACATCGACGCCGAGAAGTGTGGACCACAGCTTAGTCGCAGCTGTGGCGAGGACGATCCACGCCTCACAAAGGTAGGTAAGTTTATCCGGGCCCACCACCTCGACGAGCTACCTCAGCTGTGGAATGTGCTTATCGGCGACATGTCGTTTGTTGGCCCACGCCCCGAGCGTAAATACTTCATCGACAAGATTATGGAGTGTGACGACCGCTACGAGCTACTCTATCAGATACGTCCTGGTGTGTCGAGCTATGCAACGCTTCACAACGGATATACCGACACTATGGAGAAGATGCTTCGTAGGTTGGAGTACGACCTATACTATCTCGAACACGCATCGTGCTGGTTCGACATAAAGATATTGTTTTACACCTTCTGCTCGATTGTTGGAGGCAGAAAATTTTAACTACCAAGACCAATGAAAATCGCCGTTGCCGGAACAGGATATGTGGGACTTAGCATAGCAACACTCCTCGCACAACACAACGAGGTGGTGGCTGTTGATGTCGTCAAAGAGAAGGTCGACCTCATCAACCGCAAGCTATCGCCAATCCAAGATGCCTACATCGAAGAGTATCTCCGAGATAAGGAGCTAAACCTGCGAGCTACACTCGACGCATACGAGGCTTACAGCGATGCCGAGATTGTGATAATAGCGGCGCCAACAAACTACGATCCCCACAAAAACTATTTCGACACACACAACATCGAGGATGTCATCAATGTGGTGTTGGAGGTAAACCCCGAGGCGGTGATTGTCATTAAGTCGACAATCCCTGTGGGCTATTGCCACTCACTATATGCCAAATATGCCGAGCGAGGTATCAAGCGTCTAAACCTGATATTCTCGCCCGAGTTTCTGCGTGAGAGCCGTGCGTTGGAGGATAATCTCCACCCTTCGAGAATAATCATTGGCACACCTCAACCATCTGACCATGAAAGCATAACAGCTCTTGCCGACATAGCAAAGATTGAGCACTATGCTCACCGCTTTGCCGAGTTGCTACAAGAGGGAGCGCTCCAACAGAATATACCCGTGCTCTACATGGGCATCACCGAGGCCGAGGCGGTGAAGCTTTTTGCCAACACCTACCTTGCACTCAGGGTGAGCTACTTCAACGAGCTGGACACCTATGCCGAGATGAAAAATCTCGACACCAAGGCGATAATCGAGGGTGTGGGCCTCGATCCCCGCATCGGTAACTACTACAACAACCCATCGTTTGGCTATGGTGGCTACTGCCTGCCCAAGGACACAAAGCAGCTACTCGCCAACTATGCCGATGTGCCACAAAACATGATGAGTGCCATTGTGGAGAGCAACCGCACACGCAAAGACTATATTGCCGACCAGGTGCTCCGCAAGGCTGGCTACTACACAGGCTCGAGCATGTGGGATGCGCAGAAGGAGCGAGAGGTGACAGTGGGCGTCTATCGCCTGACGATGAAGTCGAACTCCGACAATTTCCGCCACTCGTCGATACAGGGCGTGATGAAGCGCATCAAGGCCAAGGGAGCTACGATAGTCATATATGAGCCTACGTTGGAGGATGGTACCACATTTTTTGGCTCAGAGGTGGTTAACGACCTTGCAAGGTTCAAGACCATGAGCCACGTGATACTTGCCAACCGCCACCATGCCGACCTAAACGACGTGGAGGAGAAGGTGTACACCCGAGATTTATTTAGAAGAGACTAACACATAGACACTATGCAAGCAATAATATTGGCAGCAGGAATGGGCCGTAGGTTGGGTGAGTTGACCAACGACAACACCAAGTGCATGCTTGAGGTAAACGGCACACGACTAATACACAGAATATTGGACAATATTGAGAGTATTGGCATCAAGCGTGTTATTCTTGTTGTGGGCTACAAGGCCGAGAATGTCAAGGCGCTCCTGGGCAATAGCTACAAGAGTATCGACATCGAGTATGTTGAAAATAGCATATACGACAAGACAAACAACATATACTCGTTGTTCTTGGCACGTGAACACCTCATGCAGGACGACACCCTGCTTCTCGAGTCTGACCTTATCTTCGAGAGCCGAATACTCGAAAAGCTCGTCGACAACCCCTATCCAAACCTCGCCCTTGTCGACAAGTACGAGAGCTGGATGGATGGCACGGTGGTAACACTCGACGAGGACAACAAGATTGTCGACTTCTTGACCAAAGACAAGTTCCGATACTCGGACATTGGCCACTACTACAAAACTGTAAACATCTACAAATTTAGTCGTGACTTTGCTGCTACACACTATGTACCATTTCTCGAGGCCTACTGCCATGCGCTGGGACGCAACGAGTACTACGAGCAGGTGCTCAAAGTTATCACCTTGCTCGACGACTCGCCACTACGTGCCTTGCCGCTCAGTGGCGAAAAGTGGTACGAGATAGACGATATTCAGGACCTCGACATAGCTTCGTGCATCTTTGCGTCGAGCGACGAGGAGCGCTACAAATTCATATCATCACGCTATGGTGGCTACTGGCGCTATCCCCACATCCTCGACTTCTGCTACCTGGTAAACCCCTACTTTCCACCCCAGCAGATGGTCGACGAGATGATGGCCAGCTTCAACACCCTACTCAGAGAGTACCCCTCGGGAATGCGAGTAAACAGCTTGCTGGCAAGCAAATATTTCTCGGTTAAGCAGGATTATATTGTTGTGGGCAATGGTGCTGCCGAGCTTATCAAAGCCTTCATCGAGCACCACACCGCAAAGATTGGCGTTATCTACCCCACATTCGAGGAGTATCCGAACAGAAGTAGCAAGGAGAGGATAGTGTCGATGTTGCCAACCAATGCAAGCATGCAGTACACCGCCAATGATATAATGGCATTCTTTGGCGACAAACAGATTGATACTCTGCTGCTTATAAACCCTGACAACCCTTCGGGCAACTATATCCCATACACCGACCTCATGCGTCTTATCGAGTGGACAAAGCAGCGTGGCATAAGCTTCGTTGTCGACGAGTCGTTCGTTGACTTTGTCGACACCGAGGGCGAGATAACACTCCTCAACAATGACGTGTTGGGCACGAATCCTCACCTATATGTTGTGAAGAGCATCTCTAAGTCGTATGGCGTGCCTGGCCTACGTCTTGGCATATTGGCAAGTGGCGATAGCGAAACCATTGCCCGCCTAAAAAAGGAGGTGGCTATCTGGAACATCAACTCGTTTGGCGAGTTCTACATGCAGATTTACGAGAAGTATCACAACGACTATCTCAGAGCATGCGAGCTATTTCGTCAGGAGCGCAAGCTCTTTTTTGAGGAGCTTAGCCAGATACCATTCCTACGAGTGATACCCTCACAGGCAAACTACTTCTTGTGCGAGCTGACCGCCGATAAGTTTACATCGAAGGAGCTCGCCATACGCCTACTCTCCGACCACGAGATTCTGATTAAGGATTGCTCGGGCAAGTCGGCATTTAGCCACAGCAACTACATACGTCTTGCTGTGCGTGACCGCCACGACAACCACAAACTTGTTGAAGCACTAAAACACTACATCTAAGAGCATGAAACAGATAACAAACGAGGAGATTTCAAACCTCAACATATCGCCTGTGCAGTGTGTGGAGTGGGTACGCGACGCCTTTACGATGAAGAGCGAGTGCCAGCTGCCTGCTAAGATGTCGGTACACCCTACGGGTAACGACTTTTTCACCACCATGCCATGTCTTTTGCCTAAGGAGTATGGCCGTTTTGGCGCAAAGGTGGTATCACGCATCGTGGGCCGCCAGCCAGCGCTTAAAAGCGACATGATGCTCTTCGACTCGGCAAGTGGCGAACTACTCGCCTTGGTCGACTGCGACTGGATCACAGCAATGCGCACAGGGGCTGTTGCCGCCTTAGCCATCAAGACATTGCGCCTTAGCCATGCTCGTGAGTATGCATTCATAGGTCTGGGCAGCACAGCACGTGCTACGCTCACCTGCCTATTGGAGAGCTGCAAGGAGGAGCACCTCAACATACGCCTATTCAGATACAAGGATCAGGCCGAGAAGATTGTCCAGGAGTATAGCCACTACACCAATGTCACGTTTAGCATCGTTGACAACACCTCGGAGTTGGTCAAAGATGCCGATGTTGTGGTGTCGTGCATAACCGATGCAAGCGGACTCCTCGTTGAGGATGAGTCGCTATTCAAGCCAGGAGTATTGGTTGTGCCTGTACACACACGAGGATTTCAGAATTGCGACACCACCTTCGACAAGGTGTTTGCCGACGATACCGACCATGTCAAGGGCTTCAAATACTTCTCGCAGTTTAGGGAGTTTCACCAAATAGAGGAGGTGCTCAAAGGTAAGGTGTGTGGCCGCAGCAACGACAACGAGCGCATACTATCCTACAACATTGGCCTCGGCCTGCACGACGTGCTCTACGCATCACGCATATACGACCTACTCGAATAACCGTACGGCGCAACATGAGTAATCGCACTACAACACAGAGTGTTCTTTGGGCGGCTGTTGACAAATTCGGCATCGTTGCATTGCAGTTTGTCATCAACCTGGTGTTAGCACGCATGCTCACACCCGACGACTTTGGTTGTATAGGCATGATTCTCATATTTGTTGCCATATCGCAGGTGCTTGTTGATGGCGGCTTCGGGGCAGCACTAATCCAAAAGATTGAGCCCTCGAAGGCCGACTACTCGACGACATTCTATTGGAACATCATCTTCTCGGTGGTGCTCTACGGCCTAATATATGGCATAGCCCCTGCCGTAGCTCGATTCTTCGACATAGCCATGCTCGAAGATCTTTTGCGAGTGATAGGGTTGGTTGTCATCATCAACTCGTTGTCGATAGTGCAACGCACCATACTACGCAAACGCCTGGATTTCAAACGCATAGCCATCACCAACATTGTTGCCTACTCGACATCGGCCATTGTTGCCATCATCATCGCCCGCAAGGGGTTAGGCGCATGGAGCTTGGTGGGCATGCAGCTGAGCAATGCGCTGGTCGCAACCACGCTATTTTGGGTGGTATCTCGCTGGCGACCATCGCTCATATTCTCGTTTACGTCGCTACGCAGCCTATTTTCGTATGGTGGTTTTCTGCTCATTGCCAGCATCATGCAGGATGTGTGCACCCACATACAAGGCGTGATCATAGGTCGCAGATTCTCGGCTACTCAAACAGGACTTTATACCCAAGCAAAGAAGATGGATGAGGTGGCAAGCATGACTCTTCCCGCCATACTATGTCAGGTGCTCTTCCCGCTCTACTCACAAAAGCAAGATAGCCCCACCGAGCTGGCAGCTATGCTACGCCGCAACAACCAGACCACAGCTTTCATCATCTTCCCGCTCATGATTCTGCTCATCATTGTTGCCAAGCCGCTATTCGTGCTACTCTATGGCCTGCAGTGGGTGGATGCCGTACCCTACTTTCAGATTCTCGCCATAGGAAGCCTATTCTCGGCATTGTACAACTTCAGCTACTACGCTGTGGCTGCCGTAGGACAGAGCAAGGCGCTATTTTATTGGGGATGCTACAAATGGGGAACAATGCTTGTGCTGCTGCTCGTAGGAGCGTCGATAAGCATGACAGGCGTACTTGTGGCAATGGTGCTAAGCCAAGCCAACATCTTTCTTACCAACAGTTTTTTGGTGCAAAAGCATGTGGGTTATAGCGTTGTGCAACAAGTTATCGACCTGCTGCCGACGTTAGGTTGCGCCGCAGTATGTGGAGCAGCAGCTTATGGTCTATATAGTGTCCTCGGAATAAATTGGCTGCTCACAAGCGCCATGTTTGCAGCAACATACGTTGCCGTAAGCTGCATATTTCGAATTGACGCAGTCGATAGCATTAAGCAGAGTATCAAATCATTAGCACAGCGATTCCGATGATCAGCCCCGACCTACAACACAAGCTACGTGAGCGCTTCAACCCCGAAGGCTCGATGCTTCGCCAAGAGCAGCTGCGCATGCTCGACATACTACTCCACGTTGATAGTGTGTGCAAGGAGCACAACATACGCTACTGGCTAAGCTCAGGAACGTTGCTGGGCGCTGTGCGTCATGGCGGCTTTATACCCTGGGACGACGACCTCGACATAGAGATGCTCAAAGAGGACTACGACAGATTTTTGAAGGTGTTTGCCGACACCGACGACTATGTGTTGCAGACACACCACAACGACAAATACTACCTACTGCCCTTTGCCAAGGTCAGAGATAGACACTCGCTGCTCGACGAGCTGGGCAACAACTCTCGTTACAAACATCGAGGCCTATTTGTCGACATCTTCTGCTTGGAGCCATCGCCACGCTTTGCATACGTCGCCTTTGGCGTGGTGCTACATGCGCTGCTAAGGCTACAAAAGCGACATAGCGGCAAGCTCATGATGGCACTAATAAGCGTGGCAAAGAGTCTATTCTACGGCTCTGTGGCGCTACTTAGGCCAATACTACGACTACTGCCCCACAAGAGCCTCAACCACCTATACGGCTGCGGCCCACGCTGGCGTTGCCGACACCTCGACGACATAATGCCACTGAGCACAATAAGCTTTGAGGGGCACGAGTTTCCTGCGCCCAAGAACACAGATGCCTACCTTAGGCAGATGTTCGGCGAGTATGACTCATTGCCCGACTTAGAACACCTACGCACACACATCGCTGAGTGCAGATTCTTATAACCCAACACGACATGCCAATAGTATTCTTCATATTAGCACCCTTTCTCACATTTGCATATTGCTGCGGCAATCTGCACCGCAGAGTATGTCAGGTTGTTGTCGTGCTCTTCTTTGCCCTCTTTGGCTACTGCCACACATTCGAGGACACACGTGCCGACAGCCACCGCAAGTATGAGTCATTCACCCAGTATCGTGCTAAGGAGTATAGCGAGATAATCAGCGAGTTTAGAGCGGGCGAGGTCAAGGACATATATGAGGATGCGCTATTCACCACGCTCAAACAATTTACCAACAACCCTCACATCTTGATGCTGTTTGTGGGCTTGTTTGGTGGTTTCTTTTACATGCTCGTCATCAAGCGCTTCTTGGAGGATAGACGAATGCGATATACCATGCCTATAATCATTCTCCTGGCATTCATGGTCATCGAGTCTAACATTTCGCTGATGGGTGGCATCCGCAACTTCACGGCATTCCCGCTATTCATGTACTCGACGATAAGCCTACTCGTCGACAACAAAAAGTGGTGGATTGTGGGGATTCTGCTCACGCCGCTAATCCACTTCGGATATATCGTCGCCGTCGTCGCCACACTATTTATCTGGCTGGTCAGAATACCATCAGGCATTATGCACTACGTTGCCATCGTAGCATGCATAGGCTCAATATTTTTGGATACGTCGTCCTATGCTGGTGCTATCGACACCTTTGCCGAAATATTTGATAATGAGGCTATAACAGAGCGTGTGAGCAACTACGGCGAGGAGGATACCGAGATACATTTCCAGCAGTCGCTGACAACACGTCTTACACACATAAACAACCAGCTGAGCGCCATATTCATAGCCTCGTTCCTCATCTACATCTACCGACAGCGACGCAGCCTAAGGCAAACGCCATACGACCAGAAACTATACAACTACCTACTATTTTTCATCATATTTAGCTTCTCGCTCATATCGTTCTCGGTTGTGGGGCAACGCTTTGTATATATAGCGATGGTGTTCCTGTACCTATATATGCTCAACATATATCAGCGCAACCAGACATCGGCAGTAAGGATATTTATATGGCTTATGCCCCTGGTCTACGCCATTCATATTGCATGGACTTTGTATAATTGCTACTGTAATGTGGGTATCGGTGTGCTATACCAGCCACTTCCCTTCCTATTGTTGTAGTACTTAAAGTGTTGTAAGATGAAAATAATGCAAGTCATAACCCGTTCGGAGCTTGGTGGTGCGCAAACCGTAGTGGTGCAGCTGGCCAACTACCTATGCCAACAGCATAGCGTGGTGCTTGTTGCGGGCGAGGGCGATGGCAAGATGTGGGATATGTTGTCAAAGGATGTTATCAGGGAGCACTGCCCCCATCTTCAGCGCAGCGTGTCGCTCATAAACGATGTGAGGGCGATGATGGAGCTGCGCAAGCTATACAAGAAGCATAAGCCCGACGTGATACACCTTCACTCCTCGAAGGCGGGATCGCTCGGTCGACTGATACTTCCAACAAAGAAGATTGTCTACACCGTTCACGGCTTCGACTCGGTGCGCATTGCACATAGAAGATTCTTGCCCATTGAGCGCACCCTGCAACACCTGTGCAGCGCCATTGTAGGCGTAAGCAACTACGACCAAAAGCACCTCGTCGAGGATGGAATAACACACAATGTATCAACCGTTTACAATGGCATCGCACAACCAAATATGGCCAACAACAGAGATATTTCAGAATTTAAGCTCTACGACAAAGTGGTGTTGACCATAGCCCGAGTAAATGCGCAGAAAAATCACGAGTTGTTCATCGACGTGGCACGCCTACTACCGCAATATGGATTTATATGGATAGGCAACAACGAGGCCGTAACACACCCCGATATGCTCCCCACCAACTGCCACTTTGTGGGCAACATAGCCAATGCTGGCGCCTACTGCTCGCTGGCCGACATATTCATGCTGGCGTCGAACTACGAAGGGCTGCCTATGGTCATAATCGAGGCCATGAGCTTTGGCAAGCCCATTGTAGCATCAGACGTGGGTGGCGTGAGTGAGATTGTGCGCAACGACATAAACGGCTATGCTCTGCCCAACGATGCCCATGAGTTTGCATCGAAGATTGAGGCAATACTCGAAAATAAAGATAAATACAAATCGCTATGCGACAACTCGTTGCGCATATTCCGCAATGAGTTAACAGTAGAACGCATGGCCGAAGGATATATGAATATCTACAACCAAATTGTAGCAAACTAAGCCGATGACAACCAACCCAAACACCCGCAACATACTGCTACAACTCCTACGCATGGCCCTCAACGAGGGTTACATGCCGACACTACCATCCGCCATCGACTGGGAGGCTGTGCGCAACCTTGCCGACAGGCAGGGGGTAGGAGCCATAGTGTGGGCAAGCGTCGCTAAGCTCGAAGCAACAGGCGCCATAGCACCCGACACATTCAGCACGGCAACAAAGCTGCAATGGGCATATAGCGTGGAGAGGCAAGTGAAAAAATATCGCAAGCAGGAGGCTGTTATCACGAAGCTCGCAAAGATCTTAGAGGCTGACAACATAAGGCTGATGACGCTAAAAGGCTACGGCCTAAGCCTCAACTACCCCACACCCGAGCATCGCTCGTGCAGCGACATAGACATCTGGTTATTTGGCGAGCACAACAAAGCCAACGACATAATATCTAAGAGGTTAGGCATTGAAATAGACAGCAGCCGCCACCACCATACAGTGTTCTATGTCGATGGAGTGATGGTAGAAAACCACTACCATCTGCTCGACCTTAGTGCCCATAGCTCAAATCGTGACATAGAGCGTGAGCTGCACGATGTCATAGAGCATGGCGCAACAGCCATAACTATCGGAAGCACAGAGATTTGGCAACCATCAGCAAATGGTCATGCCCTATTTATGCTGCGCCACGCAGCATCGCACTTTGCGGCTGTAGAGATCGTCCTACGCCACATCGTCGACTGGGGACTATTTCTCCGCCACCACCACAACGAGGTGGACTGGCAATGGCTGCGCAGCATCTGCCAACGCCACAACATGGAGCAATTCTTAGATGTTATAACCATCATTGCATCAGACATTTGCGCACTCGACATTAGTTTAATACCCAACATTACACATCGCCCCGAGCTTGAAGAACGCATACTCGACGACATATTATCGGCAGGCTGTCGAGGCAAACTACCCCGGCAGGGGCTACTGCGCATCGTAGCATTCAAGATGAGGCGTTGGTGGCGCAATCGCTGGAAGCACAAGTTAGTGTATCGTGAGAGCCTCGTTTGCACGTTCCTCACACAGATAATCGCCCACATACGCAAGCCTCAGAGCATAAAGAAATAACCCTAAACAACCATAATTACAGATGTATAGCCAACCTATAACCCACAAAAACCGAGGAGCCATCATCATTGCCGTAGATTGCTCAATGTCGATGCAAGAGCAGACCTTTCTCAACAACATAATGATGTCGAAAATCGAGGCTGTGGCCATCGTCTGCAACTTCCTCGTTGATGAGCTCATGGAGCGTGCCACACGTCTTGACGAGGTACGCAACTATTACGACATAGCCGTGATAGGCTATTCGGGCGACTGCGTAAGGTCGATGCTTCCGCACACCGACCACAACAACTTTATAGCCATCGACCGCCTCGCACAGGAGGCACCAACACCCAGAAGCATCAACTTCGAGCAACGCAACGAGAGGGGCTACTGCGCAGATGCACAGTTCACCCTGCGTGAGTGGATAAAGCCCGAGGCACACGGCAAAACACCTATGTTCCAAGCGCTATCTGTTGTCTATCGCATGGTTGAGGAGTGGTGCTCGAAGCCCGACAATCGTCTGAGCTTTCCACCAATCATCTTTCACATCACCGATGGCGACTGCAACGATGCTGAGGACAACGACCTTAGGAGCATCGCCCAGAGCATACGCAGCGTAGCAACACAGGATGGTAACACGCTGCTAATAAACATACACCTAAGCCCCTACGACGAGGCTCCAAGCGAGATATTCCCGACCGAAGGCAAAGGTCCAAACCCTATGCCACACTACGCCTTGCTCTACGACATGGCGAGCACCATCCCCCAACAACTAAACCACCTTGTAAGCACAATAGCACAGCCTGCTGGCCCAGGGCCCTATCGAGCAGTGGCCTACAACACCTCGCCATGCGAACTGCTTAGCATATTAAACATTGGTTCGGAGAGTATTAATTTGGAATAGACCTATGGACATTTGCACTATCGTGGAGTTCCGAGAAGCACTCACACACCCACAACAATATTTCAAGACACTAAAAAACATAAAGGCAGATATCGAGAGTATTCGTCGCTCACGCAACTTTGTCGAGTGCTCAGCATATATCGACGACCGCAAAGCGCTGATATACGCACCGATAACACCTAAGGCTACAACCCTGGTGCATGGAGCAATAGCTGCGCTCAACGACGTAGAGTCGCCACTAAAAACCGAGATGGAGCTATACAGCTGCGAGATGCAGAGGATGAATGGCGAGCGCTGCTCGATAATCGTCGAGTGGCCACTACATGGCACACCTCTTAGCAAGTCGGTTTACACCCTATCGTGCCAAAGGCTCATCGCTGAACTCGACAAGCTAAGACATACACTACAAACTAACAACATAAGCATCAATAACTTAAAGGCTGAGAACATCATTGTCGACAACCTTGGCCGCTGGCATATTGTGCGCCAATACTACGCCACCTCGTCGCCCGCAGGCGATGACGCTGCCATCAACGAGATACGCCTATTCATCGAGAAAAATGCATTGGCCGACATAGACACATGTATGGCGGCAGAACCTTTTTCGGGATACGACACTCGCCCACGTTTGGTGGAGCATCGTCGCAAAATAGAGCAGAATGGGCTTATAGGCTTCGTCGACGAAAACGACAAATTAGTTATTGAGTGTCAATATATTGACGCTACAAATTTTATAGAGCACCGCTCAGTAGTTACGCTTATGGATCATCGTGTGGGAGTCATCGACATTGACGGTAACGCAATCATCGAGGCCAAATACGATGCCATAAAGTATGATGTTGAGAGTGGCGAGTCGTGGGCATTTCATGGCGACAAAGCGGCAAAGTTCGACTACCTCGGCAAGCAACTTACTGCGTGGAGGACTATTGACGACCTTGATGTGGAGATTTAAGCGTGATAACGACTATCTCGCTTTGAGTGCCGATGCGGAAGGGTGGTCCCCAGAGCGAAAGGCCCGAAGATACAAAGGCGTGGGTGTTCGACCACTTGCGATAGCCATGGCTCTGCTCATACATTGCATCTACCAACCAACTTAGTGGCCACACCTGACCTCGATGTGTATGGCCCGAAATATGAACATCTATACCGAGGTTACTGCTCACAGGTATCTCGTAGGGCTGGTGGTCGAGGACAATCTTTAGAGCTGCGCTATCCGCTTGGCTAACAAGTGTTTTTAGCGACTTACGATGGCGATTTGTGCGGTCATCACGACCAATAATGGCAACACCCTCACAGGGCACTGCAACACTATCACGCAGTAGCGTTATAGGGGTATCGTTGATAAAAGCCATAGCATCATCTACACCACTAATATACTCGTGGTTACCAAGTACCATATATACACCTCTCGTAGCCTCAATCTTTGCACATAGCTCCTCGATATGTTGCTCACGCACAGGGCGTAGCGAGTTGTCAACGAGGTCACCAACAATAAGTACTACATCTGCCCTCTGGCTATTTATAAGCTCGACATACTCTGCAAACAAACGTCGTGTTGTGCCATAGCCAAGATGAACATCGCTAACAACGGCAAGGCGCAAGTCTTGGTCTATTTTATCGCTCTCAATCTCTACCTCCTCGACACGGGGGTTACGATAGTTTATATAACCTACGCCCATTATCAGCAGCGTGAAGATTAGAGCAGTAGGCGTGCCACAGCAGAACTTCGGAAATATGCAGTGAACTACGTCAAAAAGCAGTGTTAATAACACTGCATAGAGCAGAAAGACAAGCCATACGGAGCCGATATTAAACATAGTGCGTGCTACAACCGCCGAGATATCAACATTGCGAAGT
>JAEIGA010001033.1_pt1 | contig 42046 bp, 65 predicted proteins | sample 9270691 | NCBI WGS metagenome assembly JAEIGA01 (sample SAMN17057246, study PRJNA624740) | gut metagenome | biome: biome; isolation source: fecal sample | host: Bos grunniens | place: China: Xizang | collected 2019 | reverse complement strand
GACTTGATATGTACTGCACATAGTCCATTACTTGCTTTCGTTCTTCGGGTGTGAATAGCAGTAATAAATTGATTAAGTGTTCGCAGTCGCTTTCAAATTTGTACTGTTCTTTTGTTTTTGGTATTTTTATTTCCATTGTGTTTCCGTCCTTTTTGTTTGTTATATCGGATATTTCCGAATCCGTGTATATTATATCGGATATTTCCGAATTTGTCAAGAGCTTTAAACATATTTTTTCGGATATTTCCGAACATTCACACACCGTCAATAAATGTACACATTTGTTAACAATACTTACCACACCGGGGCGAGATCGTCACGGGCGAATGCCCGGTGGGGAAATACACCGCCCATCGCCGCCTTGAATGAAGGGTTTGAGTAGATTTCTTGCTAAAAGACCCTTTTCAAAATTTTCCGAAAAAAAGAAAAAGTCTTTTTCTCAAATTCATTTAAAATTATTTCGGAAATATCTTGACATTCGGATATATCTGTGCTATAATAGTGTCAGCCGATACAGGAGGGGATTACATATGAAGATTAAAGCTACGGAAGCGGTTAGGTTAATAATGAAGAAACAAGGTAAGACGATAAAGTCTCTTGCCGAATCAATGCCCGCTGATAGTGATGGAAAAGAAGTGCCTATTCGTAGAATTAGTGAGCGATTAAGTCAAGAAAACATCAGCGTTAAGGTATTGGATGAGATGTTGCGAGTGTTGGGCTACCAAATCGTCTTAGTGCCCACGGATGAATCCTTGCCCCAAAACTCATATACTGTGAAATAATAAGGAGAATCGAAATGATTTACTTCTATGCAAGAGTTTCGAGCAAAGACCAGAATTTGGCAAGACAGTTAGAACTATCCGAGGTATACAAAAAACCTGACCGTATTTTCTGTGATAAAAGGAGTGGGGAAAGTCTCGATAGACCATCGTATCAAGAACTGAGGGGGATATTGGCAGAGGGTGATGAAATAGTTGTCGCCGAACTTGATCGATTGAGCAGAAACAAAGACGAGTTAAAAGATGAAATACGGTGGTATAAAAAAGCAGGGGTGGTGTTACGAGTTCTTAACTTACCGACCACTCTACAAGATTTTGACGGTCAGAGTTGGATAGGAGAATTGATAAATAACTTGCTAATAGAAGTTTTATCATCGATTGCTGAGGAAGAACGAACCAAAATAAAGAAACGACAAAGAGAGGGTATCGATGCTATGCCTACAATAGATGGTAAGCGAGTGTCTACCAAAACGGGTAGAGCTTATGGTAGACCGTTGTCGGTAACAGACAATGAGTTTCAAATATTTCTCGAAAAAAACAAAAAAGGCGAGATGAGCGTAAGCGAATGTTGTAGAGAATTAGGTATTAGTCGTACGGCTTGGTATAAGCGTATAGAAGCATAAATTAAACACATAGTTACAAAAGATAAAGGAGATTTACATGATGGCTACTGATAACCTTAAAGAGAATAATCCTCGGAAGAACATTCCTCATTCGGATATTTTTGAGTATTGGAAAGACAAGGTGATTCTTGAAAGTGGAAAAGTGGTTAGTTTCAAGGAAGCGTTGAACGGGAGTATCAATTATAAAAGTGTTATTGATGATTGGGGTGAGCCGTGTTGTTGGGCGTGTGAGAAGCCGATTATTGGTGAGTATGAGAGAAAGCGACAGGGAGAAGTGGATTTATCTCTCATTTGGAACGATGATGTTGTCAAGAGTAAATTGGAAAAATGTCATATAATTCCTCGTGCCAAAGGTGGTGAGGACATACCGAGTAATATGTTCTTAATGTGTCCAACGTGTCACGAACAATCTCCCGATACCGTCAACACGGGTAATTTCTTCAGATGGGTGTATGACCAAAGAAAAACACATACAATGGGAGTTTTATCACCAATCGTGATATATGAACGAATGCAAGACATTTTTAAACGAAGATTCCCAAACGCAAGTCTCGATGAAATATGGGGAGTGGTTTGTACCGATGAGATGTCCCAAAGAGACCTCTATAAAAAGATGACCGAATATATGAAAACACACACCAATACACATTGGAGTAGTTATTCCGAAGCAACATTGCTTCACGGTTTGGTCGATTGGATAATGGATGAGTATATCAATAAGGTATTGAGATAACAATATGATTTGGATAATCGGTATAATCGCAATACCGTTCTTGGTATTGTGGGAACTAATGAAGAACACAAAATAATTTTACATAGGAGAAGTGTTATGAAAAAGATAATTAGTATATTCATGTTAGTCGCTTTAATGTGTTCGTTTGCCGGATGTGAAACCTCAGAACCATCTATCGGTAGTATCGAGAATCCCTCGACAAACGATAACACTATCACCCAAGAGCAAGTTTTAGTTGATAACGATATTGTCAAGGTAACATTCATAGAGATTTTTGAAGAACCGAGTATTGCTAACACCTGTTATGTGCGCTTGAGGGTTGAGAACAAATCGGATAAAACAGTCATGGTTTCTATTAAGGATAGTTACGTTAATGATACAGCACAGATGATGGGTACAGGCGTTCCGATCGTACTCGAACCGGGTAAGAGTTCTCAGCAACCATTTTTCTTTGGATATGGTAATCTTGGTATTACAGACAAGAGTGAGATTTCAAAGATGGAATTTAAGGTGTTGTTGATGGATAACGATACTTACGATACCGTTTTTGAAACGGATAGTCATACTATAAACATTGAATAAAATCAAATAGACAATTAAATAGATATAATTTTTGTGTGTGCAATGATTTGCAGAGGTATAGAGTCCTCGTGAATCGTTGCACTTTTTTTATTTCAGCAAGTTACAGTCAAGTAAAAGTTATCAAAAATTGATACAAAATGTATCGAAAATAGCGAACTTACCCCCGTTTTTCGAGGAAAGTTTGCGAAAAATCAAGTAAACGGAGGTATATATGGAACAGTTGCTTTCAAAAATTTTTCAAGAAATAAAAAAGAACCATACCACCTTATCGTTCAACGATATGTTTGGCATGGTACGAGAAGTCGGTAAGACCAATCTCACTCTCGCTCTGAAATATGGGAGAGAATTGTCAGAGGAATTGGAACGATACATCCCCATAAGCGGCGATGCAATCAAGGAGTTGTATGCTTTACATAAGCGAGTGTTGCTTTGGTTAGCTCCGAATGATTTTCATTCAGCCATTCTATACGCCGAATGGAACAGAGAGCCGTCTAAACAATTCTATCGCCCTCGTATGAAAGTCCTCAGACAAGTGGTGGAAGCTCTCCAAGACCTTACGGACGATAAGTTGGATATGCTTTCAATTTCACTTCCTCCGGGTGCGGGAAAGACCACTCTCGCTATATTTTATCTTGTGTGGTTAGGATTGAAATATCCCGATGAACCTATGTTGACAGGCTCGCACTCCAACGCATTCGTCAGAGGGGTGTACGATGAGTGCTTGCGACAGTTAGACCCTCAAGGAGAGTATTTATGGCTTGAGATATTCCCCGGAGTTTCGGTGAGTAATACCAACGCAAAGGATTGTCGTATAGACCTCGGCAAACGGAAGCGTTTTGAAACGCTTGAATTTACCTCTATCGGTACGGGAAACGCAGGTCTGTATCGTGCATCTCGTCTGCTCTACTGTGATGACCTTGTTTCGGGTATCGAGATAGCATTGAGTAAAGAAAGACTTGATAAGCTGTGGGAAACATACACAACGGACTTGCGACAGAGAAAGATAGGCGATCATTGTAAGGAACTGCATATTGCGACCCGATGGAGAGTTCACGATGTCATAGGTAGACTTGAGGAGGAATACGGAAATAGCGATAGGGCGAAATTTATTGTTATTCCTGCACTTGACGAAAACGATGAAAGTAATTTCGATTACGCATACGGAGTCGGTTTTAATACGAAGTTCTATCATGAACAAAGAGCCATTATGGAAGATGCATCGTGGAGAGCGTTGTACCTGAATCAGCCTATCGAGAGAGACGGATTGCTTTACAACGGAGACGAGTTGAGACGATACTTTGAGTTACCCGATGGTGAACCCGATGCTATCCTCTCGGTTTGTGATACGAAAGACCGAGGAACTGACTATTGCGGTATGCCTATTGTATATCAGTATGGAAATGATTTCTATGTCGAGAAAATTATTTGTGATAACAGCAACCCCGAAGTGGTAGAAACACGATTGGTTATGGCGTTGCTCGAACATAAGGTGCAGATGAGCCGATTTGAGAGTAATTCCGCAGGTGGCAGAGTCGCACAAAAGGTTCAAGAAGAGGTTAAGGCTAAAGGCGGTAGGACGAAGATCACTACGAAGTACACCACGGCGAACAAAGAAACGAAAATCATTGTCAATTCTCCGTGGGTAAAGGAACATTGTCTATTTAAAGACGATACGGTAATAAAGTACGATAAAGAGTACAAACGAGCTATGAATTTCCTTTGTTCATATACAATGGCGGGCAAGAATAAGCATGATGATATCCCCGATGTGTTCGCTCAGTTGGCTGAATATGTACAATCTCTTATGGGTAATTCCGTTAGTGTGTTCCAACGCCCATTTTAAAACGACAAAAACACAATATATAGTATAAAAGATAGCAAATAACTATTGACAAACACTATATAATGTGCTATAATATATGCGTAAAATTATAAAAGTATTTTTGAGAGCGCATATTTTGCGGTAGGTTTCAGTCCTACGTGAAATATGCGCTTTTTTTTTATTTCTGAGCAAAGGAGGGATTTTGATGGAAACACGACATCTGTTTGGTAGAACAATAATAACAAACGATGAGGTAGAGATTACCGATGGTAATATCATTGATATTTTGGATAAGGCTATGGCGGCTCATACGAAGAACCGTACCGAAATTCAGTATCTGTGGGATTATTACTGCGGTAAGCAACCTATCTTGTATCGTGAGAAGAAAGTCCGTCCTGAAATTTGTAATCGTATTGTTGAGAACCGAGCAAACGAGATTGTGTCCTTTAAGGTGGGCTATCTTTGTGGCGAACCGATTCAGTACATAGGTAGAAACGGCTCGGACTCTGTTTCCAAAGCAATTTCCGAACTGAACGAGATGATGTTCAGTGAGAATAAAGCAAGTCAAGATAAACGTATTGCAGAATGGCAAGCAATCTGCGGTACTGCGTATAGATTGGTACTCCCCGACATTCGTAAGGGTGAGGACGATGCTCCGTTTGAGTTGTATACCCTCGACCCTCGTGATTCGTTTGTTGTTTACAGTAACGAAGTCAGCGGCAGACCTATTCTCGGTGTTAAGTATTGTGTCACCGATACAAACGATTGTATATGCTCTGTTTACTCCGATAGAAGATATTGGAAAATTAAGAACAAGGTAGTTGTCGAAGCTACTGATAATAAGCTCGGTATGATACCGATAGTTGAGTACCCGGCGAACAATGCAAGGCTCGGTGCGTTTGAGATCGTACTTCCTTTGCTTGATGCTATAAACAACGTATCGTCCAACAGACTTGACGGTATAGAGCAGTTTATTCAGGCATTTGTTAAATTCGTAAACTGCGACATTACTTCCAATGATTTCGAGAAGTTGAAAGACCTTGGTGCGATCAAGGTGAAGTCTGCTGACGGTATGAACGCTGATGTGGATATCGTTACGAACGAACTCAATCAGATGCAGACACAGACACTCGTTGATTATCTGTATCAGACGGTACTTACCATTTGCGGTATGCCGAGTATGTCTAACGGCTCTACATCGGATTCTTCAAACAACGGTGCAGTCATTTTGAAAAACGGTTGGCAAGGTGCTGAAACGAGGGCGAAAGACAGCGAGTTGATGTTCAAAGAATCGGAACAGAAGGTGCTGAAAATAGTTCTCTGTATTATCCGCAACACTCGTGGTCTGTCAAACGATCTGTATACGTTGAGACTCAAAGACATATCGTTGCAGTTCACAAGAAGAAATTACGAGAACATTCAGAGTAAGTCGCAGGTGCTTGTATCTATGCTTCAGCAAGACAAGATTCATCCTCGCCTTGCGTTTGAATCGTCAGGTCTTTTCGTAGACCCCGAAAGTGCGTATGCAATGAGCAAGGAATATTACGATGGTCTATCGTCAGAGCAACCGTCCGAAGATGATGAAAGTGAGGTGAGTGAGGATGTCGCACAATAATAAAATCAAAGATACCGAAACTCACTTCATAATCGACCCTGAAACGCGAATAATCACAAACGCTTCTGCCGGGAACAACACCATTGTTCAGTACGACCATAATTCGGAGAGGTTTACATTTGAGATTCCGAGATATGTGGACGGTCACGATATGTACGAGAGTACAGAGGTAAGAATCCACTATCGTAATGCATCGTCAGCTAATTTGGCGAAAACAAACGGTGTGTATATCCCCGATGATTTGTCTCTGAGTGGAGAGAGTGAAGATATTGTAACATTTTCATGGCTTCTGTCATCGGCTACTACGCAATACATCGGTTATCTGTATTTTTCCATTCAGTTTGTTTGCCTTAACGGCGGGGTAGTCGAATACGCTTGGAACACGGGTGTTTACAAGGATATCGTTATCATCGAGAGTATCAACAATTCGGACGAAGTTGTGGTAGATACTGTGGACATTCTAACCGCTTATAAAAACGGCATCATCACAGAGGTTTCGGCAGGTATCACAAACGGTCGTATCGGATATGCCACTCTGTTAGCTAATAGATGGGTAGGGAACGCAAGTCCTTACTCACAGGTGGTGGAAATCGAGGGTGTTACAGAAAACACACAAGTTGATTTGACCCCAAGTGCCGAGCAATTAGCGGTATTCCATGAAAAAGACCTCGCTTTCGTTACGGAGAATGACGGTGGAGTTGTGACGGTGTACGCTGTCGGTCAGAAACCCGCGAATAACTACACTATCCAAGTAACGATGAAGGAGGTTGTGTATGAGTAAGAAGATTTATGGTGTTACGGTAGGTACACCCCTTAGTCCCAATAAAATCGACCAAGTGTTAAACCCTGTTAAGTCGGTGAACGGTAAGTTCCCCGATAAAGCGGGTAACGTGTCGGTTGAGCAATTAGGCACAGCTTCATCCCATGTGGATAGTTCCTCATCCCTTATAAAGCACAATCCCGAAAACGTACTGCCCTATGCTGCGGTGAATGAAGTTGGCGGTATGACGAGGAAAGGCGAAAGTCTTAACGAGTTAAAGTCTGCAAAGGTGACGGCGTTAAAAAGCGTTGGTGCCTTACCTTACGAACCTTACAAAGAATCCACTTTCCCCATTCCCGAAGCTGTACAAGCTCTTGACGGTTACGGAGACGGCGTAAGCGATACGGTATATAACTACGTTGACTTTGAGAAAAAGCAGTTTGTGAAGAATGTTGGTTGTGTTGATTTGGGGATGTTAAGTTGGGTTATGTCATCCAGTTCAACATATCGGTATCAAGCCGAAGTTCCGAATATTGTTTCTGTTACGGCAGATACCGTAGACTTTGTCTGCGATAAATATAGGGGCGATACTGTATGGGCGGATAAAACTGCATCCCATTACGCAACTCGTATCTATGTTTTTGATTCCGATTACACCGACGCCGCATCCTTCAAAGCCGCAATGAGTGGCGTTATGCTCTATTACGAACTCGCAGAACCCGTTATAACAGATATATCCGACATACTCTCTCACGCTAATATGCTTGAAGTATACGAGGGCGGTACGGTTGAAGTTGTGACGGATGATGCATATGCAGAGAGTGTTCCGACAAAGATAACGTATTATTACGGTGGTAACGAAATTATAGGTGCTAATACTGTAATAGGTGATTTAATAGGTACTGCTTCTCGTGCTAACGCATCTATGAAAGACGGAAAAGGCAATGTCATTGATACCTTCTATGCTCCTGCTCCTATTATCAGCCAAACTGATATAACGGCGGGAACAACACCCCTTGCAACGGGTCAATCTTATCACGTTTACGAGTAAGGGGGTGCTGTTATGGCTATTTATGATAGTGTAAACGGCGTTGCTCGTAAAGTCACGAAGATGTATGACGATGTGAACGGCGTGGCGAGAGCGATTACGAAAGCCTATGACGGTGTGAACGGCGTGGCAAGGTTGTATTTCTCAAGTGGTGTAGCATGGAGGAAATATAGTTGCGATGTTATAAGTGGGTTTTACGAGGAAATGGGTTCAAGCCCATATGATAGTACGGCGTATTTTATATACGGAGCATCGTATATCATCTATCACGATTGTAACTTTGACAGTGGTTCGGGTTACAGTGGTAATAGCTATACTGTGTATCAGCCTACTCAAGAAGATACATTGAGTAGTGTTCAAGCATTGTTTTCGGGTAGATATCTGTATGTCGGCTCGACTTATGCAACCTATGTGTCGAACGTTGATAGCATAACCACGGGCGAAAATGGTCTTTCGTTTTCATTTTCAGGTACACAGTATAACGCAGATTTTCACCCTCCTACCTATATTAAAGGCTCTACTTCATACGGTACGGTCAATTCACCCGAAGGAGAATTTCCCGAAGAAGGTAGGCTCATTGAGGGTTCGGTAGCTGACGGATATTGCGTACTACTAATCGGCTCGACATATTATTACTATGTTTTGGAGGAATAGAAATGAGAGTTATTTTACATAACGGAATAGAATTGACACCCGTCTTAGTAACGGGCGCACAAATTCAAGTACAAGGTGCAAAGCGTGACTCTCTCACCTTTGTTTTCCCCGGTTCGGAAGGAATTGACACCCTTGATACGGTATTCTCTGACACGGCTTGCGAGTCTATCAAAATAATAGATGACAACGGTAACGAGAATATTTATAAATATTACACACTTCGTGCCAAATTGGAAAAAGCACTCATGGAGATAGTTCCCGCTACTCCCGAGACGGAAGCAGTTATGGAGGAAAGAATCAGTGTGACTATGACACAGCGTACTTACATTGAGAATCAGTTAGCCTTGTTATCGGCGTTAAACGTATTATTGACGGGGGAGGAATAAGGATATGAACTACTTACAGGAAGCACTTGAAATAAGAAAGGCTTTACAGCTTTTCCTCTCCACACTTGATTCTGATACAGACATCGAAAAGATTCTTTCTGTCCCTTCTGTATTCCCTAAATACGAGGTGAATAAGTCCTATAAGACGAAAGACATCTTCGCTTATGGTAAGAACGAGGTTGGAGATGCACAGCTTTATCAGGTATTACAAGACCATACTTCCTCTGAGGAGTGGACTCCTGATACGGCAGTAAGTCTTTATAAGAAAATCGGCGTGACCGAAAGTGGATATCCCAAATGGGTATAACCGCTTGGGGCAACCGATGCGTATAACACGGGCGATATCGTATCGTTCGGTGGAGTATTAAAGAAATCTACCATTGACGGAAACGTGTGGTCTCCCGCCGATTATCCGCAGGGATGGGTAGATGTAAACGAATAATTAGCAGTAATGCTTACTATATGACAGTGAAGTCACCAAACGCAAAGACAGGACAAGTCTTAAAAACAGAAATCAGTGGCGAGTGAACGCCCTAAATAACGCAGGAGGAAACAATATGAACATTAAGGATTTACTTAAAGATGCTTACAAAGAGGGTATGACGGTTGATGAGATCGAAAAGGCTCTCGAAGCTATCGAACTGCCGACAGATAATTCTGCCGAGGTTGAAAGGCTGACAAAAGCTCTTTCCAAGAGCAATTCCGAAGCGGCTGATTACAAAAAGCAGTTGCGTGAGAAGATGAGTGCTGATGAGATAAAGGCGAAAGAAGATTCCGATAAGTTTGAGGAATTGCAGAGTAAGTACGATGCTCTGCTCCGTAAGGACAGCATCACCGAAAACAAGGCTCGTCTGCTTGCACTTGGTTACGAAGATAAGTTGGCATCGGAAACAGCAGAAGCAATCGTGAACGGTGAGACCGATAAGGTGTTCGCCAACCAGAAGAAACATCTTGAATCGGTAGAAAAGAAAATCCGAGAGGAAGTTCTGACAAGTACACCAAGACCTACGGGCGGTAATGGTTCGCCCACACTTACTAAAGAAACATTCTCGAAGATGTCCCTTGCTGAACAGTTAAAGTTTTCACAGGAGCATCCCGAGGAATATAAACAGTTATACGGAGGTAATTAACTATGGCTCATGTAATTTATGACAATTTTTTCCTCTCCAACACAGTAGAGGATCAGTTCAATTCTCATCTTGACCTTCAGCAGTTCTGCACCCTTGACAAGACACTTGAGGGTACGGCGGGTATGAAGCGTATTATCCATACCTATCGCGCTACTAACGGTACAGAAAAGCTCACAATAGGTCAGGGTAACAGCAAGTCCATCGAGGTAAGCTATACTCCTGTTGAGTACGAAATCGCTCTCGCACAGAACAGATTCGTGTGGAACGATGAACACGCTATGACAGACCCCATGCTTGTCCCCGTTGGTATGAAACACGCAGGTACGGATATGTTCAATACTGTACAGGGTGACATCTACGGTGAGTTCGCTAAGACAGGTATAGAAGTTCCCGCAACTACTCCCGATTTCGATGCGTTCGTTGACGCATCTGCGGCACTCAACCTCGAAAATATCGAGAATGTAAGGATTTTCGCATTCGTTTGTCCTAAAGACAAGGCAAAAGTAAGAAAGGCTCTCAAGGATGAACTCAAGTACGTTGAAGCGTTCGCAAAGAACGGTTACATCGGTACGGTAGCTGGTATCAATGTTTACACAAAACAGGATGCTACTGAGGGTGAAATCGTTGTGGCTACTAAGGAAGCGGTTACTATCTTCACCAAGACAGGTGTTGAAACAGAACTTATCACTAAGGGTACTCGTTCCGAGACAGCGGCGAATGTTCGTGAGAACACAGCTTTCACTCGCAAGTATTACGTAGTTGCTCTTACAGATGAGAGCAAGGCTGTTAAGATTAAGCTCACTGCCTAATTCGATAAGGAGGTATGACGGATGACGGATATTGATAAGTTGGCTCTATGTAGAGTTATGGTTGAACAACCCGCCACTGCGGAAGGTTGGACGGACGATGTTCTCATGGCATACCTCACTATCGCGGGAAAGAAGATTATTGAGCGTAGATACCCATATGATGACACTGTGACGGAAGTACCCGCTCGGTATGGATATTTGCAGTGTGAGATTGCCACGTATCTGCTCAATAAGAGGGGTGCGGAGGGTGAGATTTCTCACTCGGAAAATGGCATCAATCGTACATACGAAAGCGCAAATGTACCTGAATCAATGTTGTGTGATGTAACACCTGTTTGTGGGGTGATTTGATATGCGTTGTATGGCACGAAACAAAACGACATTTTATTACGCATTATACACCGGGCAGACCGAAATCATTGACGAATACGGAAATGCTACGGGTCAGTATTCCGTGACTTACGCCAATCCCATTAAGGCACTCGGTAACGTATCTGCCGCACAAGGCGAGATGCAGACACGACAGTTCGGTGAGAGCGAGATTTACGACAAGGTGATCGTGCTTGACGATGTAAACACTCCGATAGACGAGTATTCAATCTTGTGGGTAGATACGCTCCCACTCCTGAACGGAGATGGCTCTACCGAAACACCTCATAATTATGTGGTGAAAAAGGTAGCTAAGTCATTGAATAGTGTGACGATAGCGATAAGCAAGGTGAGTGTACGATGAGCAAAGTTATCAAGTTCGGTTTGAGTACGAGCGAGATACAGAGGGCTATTGATGAAATCAATAAGTTCAAGGCTGATTTTCTAAAGAAAGTCGATATCTACCGAAAACGAATAGCCGAAGAAATAGCGGTGCAAGCATTGGCTAATTTTGGAAGTGCTGTTATGGACGATGTGATAAACGGTAGCCCTCGAAAACCCGAAGTAGATGTTACCTTTTCTGACAACGGTAAAATTGCCGTAGTCGTAGCCAACGGTGAGGATGCTGTTTGGTGTGAGTTCGGTTCGGGAGTGTATCACAACGGCTCTGTCGGTAACTCTCCTAACCCTTACGGTAAAGACCTCGGTTTTACAATCGGCAGTTACGGCAAGGGTCATGGTAAGCAAACGGTTTGGGGTTATTACACAGACCCCGATAGTAAAACAGGGTTGGTACTGACACACGGTACACCCGCATCAATGCCTATGTATAATGCCGCACAAGAAGTGTTGCGAAAATCAGTTGAAATAGCGAAGGAGGTGTTCAGTTCATGATTGACATCGAGAACGATATATTTAATACCGTAGCAACGGTAGTCAGGGATAAATACCCCGACATCTATATGGTTGGTGAATATGTCAAGACACCTCCGAAGTTCCCATTTGTTTCTCTTGTTGAGATGGATAATCAATCGTACCAACGTACAGAAGATAGTGGTAGTTCAGAAAACCACGCTTCGGTTATGTACGAGGTGAATGTCTACTCCAACAAAACAGTTGGTAAAAAATCAGAATGTAAAGCAATCGCCGCAGTAATAGATGAGCAGATGTTAGCACTTGGGTTCGCTCGTACTATGCTCCAACCCATCCCTAATATGGATGATGCGACGATTTACAGAATGGTTGGTAGATACAGTGCTATTATTTCAAAAGACCACTTTATTTACAGGAGGTAATGCTATATGGCAACAAGTTCCTATAAGACCTTTTTGATGTACAAAAAGGCATCTGCTTTAGAGAAGTTGGTAGACATCAAGGATTTCCCCGACCTCGGCGGTGCGCCTGAGATGCTTGAAACAACAACTCTCTCTGACTTCATGCAGACATACGTTGAGGGTATTCAGTCTCAGGATGCTCTCGAATATACAATCAATTACGACCTCGAAACCTATCAGAAGCTCGTTGATATGAAAGGTACTGAAACAGAGTTTTCAGTATGGTTCGGCGGCACAGAAGAAGGTGGCGTTGTAACACCTACGGGTGATGAGGGTAAGTTCAATTTCAAGGGCTACCTTAGTGTGAGAGTCGTTGGTAAGGGTGTAAACGAGGTAAGAGAAGCGATCATCTCTATTGCTCCTTCTACGCCTATCACTCTTGGTGAATAAATTTTCGGAGGATAATTATGAGCAAACAGTTGAGATTTACTTATCAGGACAAACAGTATTGTCTTGAATATACTCGTAAGAGTGTTGAAACGATGGAGAAGAACGGATTTGTGGCATCTGATATTCAGAATAAGCCTATGACTACTCTCCCGGCACTTTTCGCGGGTGCATTCCTTGCTAATCACAGATTCGTCAAACAGGATGTTATTGATGCGATCTTCGCAAAGATGACTAATAAGGGCGAACTGATTGGTAAGTTAGCAGAAATGTATAACGAACCTATATTGACTCTCATAGATGAGCCTGATGATGTCGAGGGAAACTTGGACTGGACGGCAAGTTGGTAAGTGGCTCGCTGTCTGCCACTAAGGAGGGAAGCGAGCAAGATAGTTCGCTTCCCTTTGTCACTTACACAGAAAGATTCAACGAGCAGTTCCCATACTACCTATCCATCGGTATGACTCCCGAACAGTATTGGGACGGAGACCCCGAATGGGCGAGAGCCTTTAGGAAAGCCGATGAGATACGGATGGAACGAAAGAATCAAGAGTTGTGGTTACAAGGAATGTATGTATATGAAGCGATATGTGATGCTTCACCGATACTACACGATTTTGCAAAGAAAGGTACGAAACCTTATCCGTATGCGGATAAGCCTTATCCTATCACCGAAAAGCAACACAAGCGTAATAAGGTAGATGCGGAAAAGGTGAAATTTGATAAGGGTAAGAAGTTGATGGAAGCCTTTATGAAAGCCAACAACAGTAGGTTCAAAGGGGATGCTCAAAACAATAAGTAGTGACAGGAGGTGAGGTAATATGGGTGAAACTATAATAGATTCTCTGAAACTTGAAATTGATTCAAGTTCGGATGGAGCGAGTAAAGGGTTAGATGCTCTAACCGCCTCACTCAATAAATTAAATAAGGCTACTGAAAAAATCACAGCCGTTACGAATAAACTCCCATCTGCGAACAACAATGCCGCTAAATCATATTCCAATCTTTATTCACAGTTGAGGATGGCGAAATCGGCTATCAAAAGTGTTGCAAAGACGATTGGTAAGTGGATTACTCTATCAAGTGATTACACTGAAACGATGAATCTGTTTACGGTATCTATGGGTCAGTATGCTGAGGAAGCGTATAATTACGCTCAGACCGTAGGCAATGCGATGGGTATTGACCCTGCTGATTGGATGAAAAATCAAGGTGTCTTTATGACCCTTACTAAAGGATTCGGTGTGGTTGGTGACAGAGCCAATACAATGAGTCAGCAGTTGACACAGTTGGGATATGATATATCTTCGTTCTTCAACATCAGCGTTGAAGATGCTATGACAAAACTCGAATCGGGTATTGCAGGTGAGCTTGAACCTCTCCGTAGACTCGGTTATGACTTGTCGCAAGCAAAGTTGAAAGCCGTTGCTTTGAGTCTCGGTATTGACAAAGCGGTGTCGAGCATGACTCAGGCTGAAAAAGCAGAACTCCGTTACTATGCGATTATGACACAGGTGACGGATGCTCACGGGGATATGGCGCGTACATTGGATGCGCCTGCTAACCAATTACGCATCTTGAACGCACAAGTTACACAGTTGGGTCGGTCTTTGGGTAATTTCTTTATTCCTCTGCTCAATAAGGTGTTGCCTTACATTATAGCATCGGTGAAGGTTCTTCGTGAGGTATTGGATGTCTTTATGGATTTGCTCGGTATCGAGTTAGCAGATGTCGATTTCAGCAAGGGGTCGATTACTTCTGCTACCGATGATATAGTGAACAATCTTGAGGACGGACAGAAGGAAGCGAAGAAACTGAAATCCTATATGATGGGATTTGACGAACTCAACGTAATCAATACCGATGATGGTAGCAATTTGGATAGTTCACTCGGAGCGGGATTCGATTTTGAATTACCTACCTATGATTTTATGGAAGGTATCGTTACCACGCAGATAGACGAGATCGTTGGTAAAATGAAGGAATGGCTCGGCATCACGGATGATATCGGTAGCACAATCGAGGGTTGGAAAACGGACTTCGATGAAATCCTCAACAAAGTGGTAGCTATTGGTGCGGGAATTGCCGCGTGGAAACTCACTAAATCCATGACCACGTTCTTCACCCGGACGCTCCCTGATTTAAAAAAGTTGTTGAAAGACAAATCTTTTATGAAAGGAGTCAGCCTTGCGCTGGGAGTCAGTCTTGCTGTTACGGGATTGGTAATCGGTGCAGATGTGATTCAAGATGCACTCACTCAAGGGTTGGAGTCTGTTGATGTTGGCGAACTCGTTGCATCTTCCGCTTTAATTATATCAGGTGGAGCACTCATCGGTAATGCTTTTGGTAAAGCTCTAACGGGGGCGGCGATATCTGCTATCGTAATTGGTGTCGTAGGTTTGGGTGTTGCGTTGTATGATGCTATCAAAAACGAATTGAATATCACCAACGGTTTGACCATCGCGTTTTCGGCAGCCCTCATCGGCGCAGGTGTCGGTTACTTAATTAACGGTGCGCTTGGCGCGGCTATGGGTTCGCTGATGGGCGTAGTCATTGGTGGTGCGGCGGCAGGTGCTATTTGGATAATCCAAAACGTAGAAGATACTGTTGGCAAAATTTTCGGCATAGTGAGCGCGGCTTCTTTGGCAGTAGGTGCTATCCTTGCTTTTTCGGGAATAAATATTCCGCTTGGCATAGGTCTTATGGCTGTTGGTGCTGTCGCGATGGGAAGCCAAATAGCTATGAACACGAATGCCTTATCCAACGAAATCAAAGGTGTTATCGCTGTTATAACTACCTCGGTTTCGGCGGCTTTGTTGGCAGTAGGTGCTATCCTCTCGTTTTCAGGTATTAACATTCCTCTTGGTATTGCTTTGATGGCAGGGGGAGCGTTAGCAATGGGTTCGTCAGTTATTCCAAAATGGAAAACATTGAGTTCTGAGGTTCAAAAAACAATTAGCACAATCATGACTTCGGTTGGTTTGGCAGGTTTGGCTATTGGTGCGGTACTTGCCTTCAGCGGTGTAAACATTCCTCTCGGTATCGGTCTTATGGCGGTGGGAGCGTTATCGCTCGGTACGGCTGTTAAATTAGATTGGGAAAGTGTTGTCAAGTTGATGCGGGGTACTGTCGGTAAGGTCACCGCGATAGTTGGCGCGGCGGCGTTGGCAATTGGTTCTATATTGCTGTTCACGGGTGTCGCAACAGGTATCGGATTGGGACTCCTTTTGGCGGGGGCGGCATCTCTTGTGACCGCGGCTGTTTTTAATTGGGACAGCATCGTTAAAACAATGCAGGGTACTGTCGGTAAGATTATGGCTATCGTTGGCGCGGCGGCTATGGTTATCGGACTTATTCTCGTGTTCACGGGAGTGGGTATTCCACTTGGCTTGGGTTTATTGTTAGCAGGTGCGGCTTCTTTAGGAACTGCCGTAGCGTTTAATTGGGACAGTATTGTAACATCTATCAAAGGCGTGTGGGATAAAGTCAAGCGTTTTTGGAATCAAAATATCGCACCCATCTTTACTGCGAAGTGGTGGGGAGATTTAGGTAAGAAGTGTATAAACGGTTTGATAGCAGGATTCGAGGGTGGTATAAACGGAATAATCAGCGGTTTTGAATCAATGATAAATTGGATTATCGGCGGTTTGAACAAATTATCCGTTGAAATTCCCGAATGGGTGCCGCTTATCGGTGGAAAACGGTTTGGTGTAAATATCAGAACTGTGTCTTTCAACCGGGTGTCACTCCCTCGCTTCGCACAAGGTGGATTCCCCGAAATGGGTCAGTTGTTCGTAGCTCGTGAAGCGGGTGCGGAATTGGTCGGTAACATCGGTAGTAGAACTGCCGTAATGAACAACGACCAAATCGTTGAATCCGTTTCAGCGGGTGTATATCAGGCGGTACTTGCCGCACTCGGCGGTAACAGCGATGATGGCGGTGAAACCAATATAGTCATCAACCTTGATGGCGAGAAGATTTACGAAAATCAGCAGAGGATAGCCCGTGGTCGTGGCTATAACTTGGGAATGGGGGCGTTTAGTTTTGGCTAATGGATTCATTTACATCAACGAAATAGCGTTCCCATATCCCGATAAGGATAGCGGATTGCAGACGATATCTACTCTTGTCAATAGTGCGAGAACGGCAGACGGTGTAATGAGAGGTGAAAAGATTGGTAGAGACCAATCCAAAATCGAACTGACTTGGAATGTACTCACTCCCGAAATGTGGAGTCAGATGCTCAAGCAGTTTGATAACTTCTATTTCACCATCCGTTACATCGACATGGTTACTAACGATTGGACTACTCGCAAGTTCTATGTCGGTGATCGCACAGCAAGACCCTTTATGGTTGATGCGAGAACAAACAGACCGAAGTATTACGTTCAATGCAAAGCGAATGTAATTGATACAGGAGAGTAAGGAGGGAGAATATGAAAGTTGTTTCTGAAAAATTAAAAGATGTAATGAACCAAAATATTCGCCCTACTACTCAATTCCAAGCAAGTTTGGAGATGCGAGACCGTAGTGTCGAAAGTGATGCTACGGTCACTACCTCCAAAGCAACGCACTTTTCAACGAGTGTGTTTGATGACTCACACGATGGGGATTATGCGGCGTTTGAAAAGGATTTCTTCCGAGTCGGCTCAAATCAGCGTATACTCCCCGATGATAACTACATAAAGAGTGGTTATGTAAGTTCTGTAACGTGTGATAGTAACGGTGTATTCCAAGAGATACCCGTCATCGAAATCACACTACATGAAGCGCAAAGTTTTGTCGGAATGACATATGAGTTTGCATACGCTTATCCGACACAAATTCGGGTAAAATATTACCTCGGCGGTGAACAGCGAGGACAGTTCATATCGACCCCTACTGATGTGACATTTGTAGATGCTGAAAACCGATTGAGTGAGTTTGACCGAATTACGTTTGAGTTTTTGGGAATGTCCGAACCGAACCGCAGATTGCGTATTGCGAGAATATCCTTTGGATATGAGAAGAATTTTAATATGGGAGATATTCTGTCTGTCAATCACAGTTTGAGTATCGACCCGATATCCTCATCGCTACCTTACGAAAAACTCACGCTGAAGGTAAACAATCTTGATAAAGACTATAATCCCGATAACCCTCAAGGTATGTGGATGTACTTTACCAACGGTCAGCAGTTGCGTATTCGTTATGGAATAGAGGTGGACGGAAATATAGAGTGGGTAGATGCGGGAAAGTTACATTTGTCCGATGCGCCCACCGTTGATGCTAACTCTGCGAGTTTTGAAGCTGTCGATACTATCTCCACTCTAACCAATGAGTATAACAGGGGATTGTGGAGAGAAGAAGGAATTACGCTTTACGATTTAGCGGTAGATGTACTCGATGACGCGGGGATTACTAAATATGTATTGCCCGATTCTCTCAAAAGCATTGTTACGTTTGCACCTATGCCGATTCTCCCTCATAGGGAGTGTTTGCAGACGATAGCAAACGCAGGAGAGTGTGTTCTTTATACCGACCCTCAAGGATATGTCGTGATTGAGAATCAAATTCACGAAGAAACACCTATTGATTATCGCATTGACTTCACGAAGGTATTTGAGAAGCCTATTGTTAAGAAAACCGAAAAACTCAAAAGCGTTGATGTTAGGGTTCACTCGTTACATAAAGCATCTGAAAAGTCTGAGTTATGTAAACAGACGGGTGTTAGTATCGGTGGTTTGAAAGAAATCCAAGTAATGTACGATGCCGCAACGGATGTCGAAGCAACGGTGTCCGGGGGTGAGTTAGTGTATGCGATATACTACGCTCGTACTGCGTTCCTCCAAATCTCAGCCGAGTCTACGGTGGATATAACAGTAAACGGTTATTCCATTAAAGACGATACCTCCGTTTATAGCACTAAAGTTAGTGAGACGGGAGAGGTGTGTCCTTTGGATAATCCCCTGATTACTGATACAGACCGAGCGAAAAGCGTTGGAGAGTGGGTAGCAACCTACCTCGAATCTCGTAACAGTTACGATATGAATTTCAGACAGGATTTTACACTCGACATCAATGATGTTGTGTATATTCGTTCTGACTTCGAGGACAACATTCCCGCTCGAATTACAAAATTGCAATTCAAATTACCCGGTCAGCAAGGCGCAGTTAGTGTAAGGAGGGTGAAGTAATGGCTTGGGTTACACCGAAAACAAATTGGGTAAACGGAGATCGTTTTAACATTGACCCCGATTACACGAGAATAAAAGGAAATCTTGAATATCTCGTTGACTTGAGTAAGACATTGTACCGTGATTACGATACACCTACACTCGAAAGTCATACGACAGCAGATTTTCCAAAGGCATCGTTTTTCAATAACATAGTAGATACTACAAAGGCGATTCTGTCGAATTGTTACTCACCGATAGGCGCGAAGGTCATGCGTTCATACACAAGCAATGGCATCGTATGGAACGCAGATGATTTGAACGCTATTGAGCGTAATCACTTGTTATTGTACGATGCATTTACAATGCAGAAATCCAATATTCGCAGATTGGAATACACTTTAGGAGGTGTACATTTTGGCGGTTAAGCATTACATTGACGAAATCCCGCCTTCAACGGGTAGAACCTACTACATCGCTGTGAATGGTAACAATTCAAAGATTACAGATACAACGGTGTACGATCAAGTCGGTAGTGGCTTCGGGGCGGCTGATGTAAACAGTACCTGTGTGCTTGAATGTAATTACAATAAAAGTGGTAAAGTACACAAGCTGACTACCGAGAATACGAGTAGCGAGAACATCAAGTTCTACGCTACAAGCTCTTTTGCAAAAGGTGACACATTCACATTCAATGGAGTCGCCATTACTGCTCGAACCACCGATGGTAAAGAACTTGATGCAAATTTCTTTGTAGCGAACACCGTGGTTGAATGTTTCCGAAAAGACGGAATATTGTATTTCGGAAATTCGGGCAAATCTATTGTCGATGATACCACGGGGATGTCTTTCCGTTTCGGCATAGATAACGGACTTTTATATATTGAGGAGGACTAATATATGAGTAAGATTTATTTACCTCATGCGAGTCAGTTTGATTTGATGAACGAACATCTCGCTACAATTGCAAATGCACTCTGTTCTGATATGGATATCACAACATGGGCGGGTATTCAAAAAGCTGTCAGGATAGGTGTTGCTCCTGCTCTTATCCCTGTGGGCACACAGTTGGTTGTAAAACATAGCGTATATGGGGAGATGTTGTATGATGTAGTAGCTCACAATCATTATAAGAGTGCATACGATAAGAACGCCCATACAATGACACTGATGTGTCACGATCAGATTTTTGCGACACTGTTCGACAGTTCGGAAGCATTCTATTACGCCGATAACGGACTACCCGCGGGTACTTACAATTTCACCCTCGAAAGTGTGTACTCATCTTGGGCAGCGGGTACTTATCAATTCACATTGACAAAAGCTCTCCCCAAAGGCGCACAGTTGGGTATAAACGGTAACGCTGATATGGCAATGACAGCGAGACGGGTAATAGCCTATTCAAACGGAACTACTACAACCGCAACCGAAGATTGTGCCATCACAATTGGAAACAGCGGTACAAGTCTCGGTACATTCGGTGTCGAACTCAACCACACGCATCGTGTTTCCCACGGCAGTAATAACTACAAGGAGTCTGCAATTCGTCAGTTCCTTAATAGCACATCTGCGGCAGGTAGTGTTTGGACACCTCAGACGAAATTTGACCGACCCCCCGCTTGGGTGAACTCTCTCGCGGGTTTCGCAAGCGGACTCGACAGTGATTTCCTCTCCCGCGTTGGGGTAGTAATCGTACCTTGTGCGGCGAATAAAACATACGAGTCACCTGACTCAACTACGGCGAAAAACGAAGCCTACACCGTGGCTGATAAGTTCTATCTTGCAAGTCAGAAGGAAATCTTCGGCACAAGCTCAGACTCAGTAGATGATGGCTCTGTTCTGTTCCCCTATTACGATAACGCAACGAATGCAAATCGCATTAAATACAGAGACGGCTCTGCCGCGGGCTGGTGGACGCGCTCTACATACCCTTGGCATTCTACGAGCGTTCAAGTTGTCACTTCCGATGGTACATTGTATAACCACGGTGCGTTGCATACTACGGGTTGTTCACCCGTCTGCACAATAGTATAAGGAGGGCAAGTGATGTCTGCTGAAACCATTGAATTTATTAAATTACTCGCAACGGAGTTGGCAGTGGTATCACCTGTTCTCGTAGCGGTGTACCTTGCGATACAAGGTATCAAATGTCTGCTCCGAAGTGAGATGCTGAGAACATATTACGGCAACAAAGAAACGGATACAATACGACAATATGAACTTGAGAATTTTATAAAGTTATATAAAGCATATAAGGCTCTCAGGGGCAACAGCTTCATTGACAAGATTTATGAAGAAGTAATGACTTGGGAAGTTGTCACGTAAGGAGGCATTACACATGGGTATCAAAGTATGTATAGATGCAGGGCATTACGGTAAATACAACAGAAGCCCTGCTATTCCCGAATATTATGAATCAGAAATGACATGGAAACTCCATTTGCTTTTGAAAAAATATCTTGAATCTTTTGGTATCGAAGTGATACAGACACGCACCAACCAAAAGGTTGATTTAGGATTGGTAGCACGAGGTAAGTGTTCGGAGGGGTGCGACCTCTTTATCTCACTACACTCAAACGCTACAAGTGGTACGAAAGTCAACGAAAAGACTGATTATCCCGTGGCTATCGTTCAGCTTGATGGCAAGGGCGATATACTCGGTAAGAAGTTGGCAGATTGCATGAGAGATACAATCGGCACGAAGCAAGCGGGTCAGATATTTTCGCTTGAGGGAAACAACGGGGAATACTACGGTGTTCTCCGTGGCGCGGCGGCTGTCGGTACTATGGGAATCATTCTTGAACACTCCTTCCACACTTGTACCGCTACTACTCGTTGGCTGATGGACGAAAATAATCTCGACAAAATGGCGAGAGCCGAAGCGAAGATTATAGCTGACCATCTCGGTGCAGAACCCGGTACAAAAGTTGAGAATGGTGTAAATATCAATCTTCCTATTCTGAAAAGAGAAAGTAAGGGAGAAGAGGTAAAGACCGTTCAGAGAATCTTGAAATCAATGGGTTATACCGATAATTACGGTAAGACCCTTGAGGTTGACGGTTCGTTCGGAGGTAAGACGGAATATGCTATTAAAGCGTTTCAGAAAGCCGAAAAAATCAGCGTAGACGGTGCGATAGGTTCTAATACGTGGAATTGCTTGCTGAAATAAAAAGGCTTTAAAATCGCAAATACGGAGGTATAGATTATGAATAAAAATATCATTAAGAAACTCACAAGTCGTAAGTTCATTGTCACCGTTATTACCGCGATCACAGGTATCATCACTCTTTGTGTCGGTGAAAACGAGACGGTACAGACAATCGCAGGCGCGGCAATGACTATCATACCTACGGTAGTCTACTGTCTCATGGAGGGTGTCATTGATGCTAAAAGTGTCAAGACCATCACAGATGCAGTAGCCGATACTGCTGAAAAGTTAGGTGCTGATGAGAACACCGTAGATACGATAGAACAGATAGGTGCTGTCGGAGAGGTGCTTGTGAGCAAGGAAGATTCCGAAGAATAATATAATAGGAAGAAAAAACACCGAGTGGGGTTATCCTCGCTCGGTGTTTTAGAGTTTATTTGTGTACCATCATACGTGTTCCAATTCACTTGCTCACCGATGATGGTACACAAAGATACAGTTATACGTTCAGTTTCACATCAAGCTCTATGGGTGGAGAAGTCCATTGTCTGCCCGTACCTTTACCGAGAATACGTTGAGGTACTTCACGGTGATATGATATGCGCTTGATACACGCTTTAAGAAGTTTATTTTTCTCTGTCACACTCACGTTATCGTCTAATAGGGCATCCAATGCTTTTTGAAATGTGACGATCAGAGTGTCGTAATTAACACGAGTCGCTACCTTATTACGCGCTTCTGTAAGAGCTTTTTCGGTTTCCTCTCGCTCTTTGGTGAGTTTATCGGTAAGGGATTGGAATATGTGAGGTGGCATACGAACAGCAGGGTCGGGGTCTACTTGAGATTCCCACAATGATAATTCTTTCGAACCGATATCCGACAACTTCTTTTCAAGTCTCTTTATCAGCTTCTCATGAAAATCATCCGTGTCGGTGTTACCTCGTGTGACCTCAATTTCATATTCAGAGATTTTCTGTCTCAAAAGGTTTGCCACAAAGTCCACTACCTCTGTGACAGAACAAGAACCGTTACCACAATGATGTTGACCGTTGCAGACCAATCTCGGTTCTCTGTACTTTAAGTCCCCACGAGTGCTGTGTCGGTAAGACATTGCTCTCCCACACTCACAAAAGAGTAGACTTGCAAGAGGGTTTCGTAGGGAACGATTATCACACGTTCTGTGACTCCTACCTCGCTTCTCTTGGGCGGCTCGGAATAATTCATCAGATATAATCGCTTCATGTCTGCCTTTGACTAATATTCTTTCGCTTTCGGGAGTCTTAGGTCGAGTCTTTCTAAACTCGCCATTATCCACGACAACGATTGCTTTTCTATCATTCCATCGCACCAAACCCGTGTAGTGCGGATTCTCAAGCACAGTTCGGATGCTATCTGCTGTCCATAAATTCCCACGAGGGGATTTGATTTGTAGTTCGTTAAGTCGATTGGCGATGGCACTCGTGCCGACATTTTCGTTTACATAGGCATTGAAAATCATCCTAACAACATTCGCTTGTTCTTCGTTGATTGCGAGGGTAGGGCATTTTCTTTTGTCAACAGTAATGGTTACTTTATCGTAACCATACACAGGTCTACTTCCAAGAAAGTTTCCTGACTTGGCTGAACGGTCTCTCCCATCTTTCAAAATACTCTTATTGTATTCAAGTAGATGATTTCCTTGCTTGAGTTCGTTCTCGAACATCTCTCGCTCAAACTTGTCGGCAAGATTAAAGATTCTAAATGGTGAGACACTAATGACAATAGTATTAGTATACCTTAGTATTTTGGAAATCATACCTATTTCCATCGTATCGGGTCTACCAAGACGAGAGATTTCTTTAACTATTATGGCTTTAATAGAGGGATTCTCCACTAATTTAAGCACTTTTTGAAATTCCACTCTCGCAGAAAGGCTCTCCCCCGAAACCACCTCTCTAAAGCGGTTGCTCTCTGCTATGGGTGCTGACAAATTGTGTTCCACCCATCTGTCGATTTCTTCCTCATGTTTAGAGAGGACTTCTTCTACCGACAGCAACGGATCGTCAGCTCTTGATTTTCTCAAGTAAATAAGTATTTCTTCGGGTTTCAAATCTATTGGATTGTTATACAATTATATACCCTCTTTCTTTAGAATCTGTTCGATGTGAGTTTTATAGTAATTATGAAGTGCTAAAAGTTCTTCCTTGTGTCCTAATTCTTTTTTAAGAAGTTCTATTTCCGTAGACAACGCCGAAACCTTTGCCTTGAGCATTTCGTTTTCAGCGAAGATTACATCTCGCTCGGCTTCTACAACCTCGGCACTTTCTTTTATTTCGACAAGTTTGTCGGTTGCGACAATGACACTTGTGTCAGCAAAGATATCACTTAAAGTATAACCCATTGCTTTGACGATGATGTCGAGGGTGTCAGCGTAAGGATGATCGGTCTCGCCACCGAAAATACGAGAAATGGTTCTTTCGGGATAGCCTGATTTCTCGGCTATTTGTTTCGTAGTCATTCCTGACTTTTTCTTGAGGTCTTTTAAATTATCGAGCCACATGATGATGTCCTTTCAAGTTGCTAAATTCGTCCGTGGTGGGGATAAAGTTGGGTGTTAAAATGATAATGTTGGGTATTGAAATATTTGGAAAATGGGAATATAATTTTGACCGTCAGATTTCGACAATGTTTGTTCGGTACTTCCGATATAATCCTATATAACATATAATGCAAAGGAAAAATAACAAATGACTAATAATGAACTTAAATTACTTGAACTCGTTCGTGAAAATGATAATCCCGAAAAAGCACTGATTACGGCTATCAATATTATCGTTGAGTTTCTAATGCACCTCGAACCATCTGAATCAAAACATTCTGCTGACTCAGTGGAACGAGTCGGAATAGGTCAAGCATAATTCGTTCATTATCGGTAAGAATCAATGTACCGGGTGATGGTTGCTCTCTTTCCATTGAAACATTGTAGCCCATAAGCCATGTTTCGCTTACATTCAGGACAATAGCCATTCTATATATCCTATCTTGTTTTGGCTCATACGCCCCGCTCAGATATAAACTGAGAGAACTCTTGGGAACATTCGCTTGTTTGCATAGTTCGGATTGTTTCATTTGCCTTAACTCTAATGCTTTTTCTATTCGTTTCCCGCAAGTTTCGGTTTTTTCCATATTCATATTAGTACCTCCGTTAAGTACACAATACTACGTAAGTTTGGAAATGTCAACAAAACTGTTTATAAAAAGTTTGGAAATGTGACAGAAATTAACTATTGATTCCCCGGATGGGGTATGATAAAATTCGATTAACTCGTTTGGGTAGGTGAACGATGGGTGTTCGGCTACCCAAACTAAGAGAAAGGAATATTTATATGACAGAGAAAGAGATTAAACTAATACATATCATACAGGAACACGAAAATCCGAGCCAAGCTATGACGATGGCTGTTGAAATCATACTTTCCTATTTAGAGCGACCTGTATCATTTGAAGAACAAGCTCTTGCTGTTCTTCGGGAACTTGCCTAAATAATTTTACTAATTTTTCTTCCCCCTCGGTGAGCTTTAGTTCATCGGGGGAATTTTTCCGTTCATCTTTTTTATCCCATCCCATCAAGAAATCAGGAGTTGTACCTAATGCGGTAGCGAGTTTTTTTATTTTGTCCCTACCCATATTCGCAATCGTACCATGTTCCCATTTGCGAACGGTACTTTTGCCAACACCTACTATATTTCCGACCTGTTCCAATGTCATTCCTTTCTCCAATCGCAGTCTATTGATTTTTGAACCCAATTCGTTTTCCATAATATCCCATCTCTCCTTGTTTTTCTTCTATTATAACATATATGTGTCTTAAACGCAACAATTTTTTCAAAATTTCTAAAAAAGTTTCCTAAAAGACCTTGACAAGTTGGAAAAAATAGTGTATTATATTTGTGTCCTAAAGGACACTAACTTAGAAAGGAGAACAGCCGTGAACAAAGCCCTGCTTGAATACAAGATGAAAGAGAACGGTAAGAGCATATCCGATATGTGTGATATGCTTGGGATTTCTCGTTCTGCTTTTTATCGCAAGTGTAATGGTAAATCCGAATTTACGCATAGCGAGATTCAGAAGATAGTAGATTACCTTAATCTCGACTCCCCTGTGGATATTTTTTTTGCTCACTAAGTGTCCTAAAAGACACTTTGAAAAGTCACTTACACGGGAGTTTACTCATATCTTATTAGTAAAGACACGAAAGGGGTACGTACCATGCAGAACGATGTATATGGCGAACCCGAAATTATACGAGGAAACAACATAATAGCGAAAGTCTACTCGCCTATTATAACAGAACAAGAAAGAGAGAGACGAATGGAACTGATTAAGAAAGCATCAGTTAGTATCGTCTTAGCAAAGGAAATGAAGAAATGAAAGTATGGAAAATTTTTCGCTGCTTGATGGCAGTAGCGGGAGTTGCCCTAATATATTTGGGAGCGAGTACGAGTGATTATTACACCCTCGAACTTCGTCAACCCGAACCCGATTACATATGGGTAACGATAGTATTGGGGATTATCCTCATGCTCCCCTCGGTGGTTCACGCTATCCGAAAGGGGGAATTGTAATGCCGAAATCCAATAGAGCCGTCGGCAATGCGTTCGAGCAAGAGTTGTGTGAGTTGCTTTTCAATCATGGCTTTTGGTCTAAAAACTTGAAGCAAGATAATTCGGGACAACCTGCTGATGTAATAGCTGTGAGAAACGGTAAAGCGTATCTGATAGACTGCAAGGATTGTTCCTCTAAGGGATTTGACCTGCGGAGAATCGAGGACAATCAGATCACGGCAATGCAGTTGTGGAAAGAATGCGGAAACGGACAAGGATGGTTCGCCATCAAGATACCGACAGATGAAATTTATATGCTTCCTTTGTTTGCTGTGATGGCATACAAGAACAATAAATCCTCGATGTCTTTTGCCGAAATCTACGAGATTGGGAAACCTCTCGACAAGTGGGTGAGCCGATGCAAGTGAGTTTACATAAAGGTGATTGCCTTGAATTGATGAAAGACATTCCAGATGGTAGTGTCGATTTGGTTGTTACTGACCCGCCTTATAAAATGAACCACTCAACAGGTGGTTGCACCAATATAGGAATGAAAAGTAAATGGCAAGGTAACATCAAGGCGGGTAATACGGTCATGAATTTCGATACAAGTATACAATTTGCAGATTGGCTACCTGACATCTACCGTATCTTGAAAAACGGCTCACATTGTTACATTTTCTGTAATGACAAGAATATGCAAGAGCTACTAAACGAAGCGACAAAATGTGGGTTCAGAGAAAGCAACATATTGGTGTGGGTGAAGAATAACGCAACACCTAATAGATATTATATGAAAAATCTTGAATTTATAATTTTTCTATATAAAGGTAATGCAAAACCTATTAACAATATGGGAAGTAAGTGTGTTATCGAGTCGAAAAACATCAACGGAAAAGATAAATTACATCCTACTCAAAAACCCATTGATTTATTAGACGTCCTTATCACCAATTCGAGTTTGGAAGATGAAATTGTGTTTGACCCCTTTATGGGTAGCGGAAGTACCGGGGTTGCTTGTATCAATACTAATCGTAATTTTATCGGTATAGAGTTGGACGAGCAGTATTTCAATATCGCACAAGAACGAATAAAGCAAGCAAAATCTACTTGGCTCGATAATCTCTTGGGAGGTGTCGAATGATAGTAACAGTTAGTAACAACATTAGAATCAAAAATCCTTCTGCGGAAATAATCTCTTGGTGTCAAGCACACCTTAAACTAAATAATCCCGAATACGCCAAGAAAGCGCGAATGGGATTTTATCTTGGGAACACTCCCAAATTCTTATATCTCTATGAGGTACACGGTGACGAAATCATACTCCCCTACGGTACTCTCAAACAAATCAAACCATTGATACAAAACGCTATTGTAACGAGTGATTTTAAGCCCTCTGAGAGCGTTGATTACGGTGAACCTATTCCACTCTATCCCTATCAGCAAATCGCCGTAGAACAAGCTAAAAATGGCTTGTACGGCATTCTGCAAAGTAAAGCGGGAAGCGGTAAAACACAGATGGGAATAGCACTCGTAAAGCAGTTCGGTAAGAGAGCGTTATGGGTCACGCATACTGTCGACCTACTCAACCAAAGCAAGGAACGTGCGGAACGATATATGGACAGTTCCCTTATCGGTAAAATAACCGAAGGAAAAGTCGAGATTGGCAAAGGAGTCACTTTCGCTACTGTGCAAACCCTGTGCAAACTTGACCTATCGCAGTACAAGGATTTTTGGGATTTGATCGTTGTGGACGAATGTTTCAAAGGGGATACTGAAGTTCTCACGGACAAAGGTTTCATTCGTTTCGATGCACTAACGGGTGAAGAGAAAATCGCACAATATAACTCCGATAACACTGTCGAGTTTGTGGAGCCGATTCGACATATTAAACGCTACCATAATGGTTCGTTGGTAAAATTCACCGTGAAAGACGGACGAGATGTGTATATGACGGAAAACCACATTCAACCTATGTTTTACCCGAGAATAGGTTCAATAAAGAGTGAAACCATAGGGAAAGCGGCTCTCTGTCACGGTAAATCTTTAATGGTGGCGGGTGTTGGCACGGGGAATGATGATGTCTTGACACCTATGGAGAGATTGGCGATTGCTTCACAAGCGGACGGCACTATTCAGAGAGAATGTGTCGATCACAATTCATGGACGATTCAGTTACAGAAGGAAAGAAAGATTTCACGCTTCCTATGGATAACTTCGCAGTTAGACATCGAGTGTCATGAAATTAAAGCAACACGAGAAGGTTGTCGAAGGTTCGCATACTCAACACCTAAAACGATCACAAAGCTTTTGTCAACCACGTTCGACACAAACATGGGTGCGAACAGGGCGAAAGATTTCGTCCGAGAGGTGTGCGAATGGGACGGGTCATCCATAGGAGCTTATGATTACTATTATAGTTCCACCGTGAAGGAGAACGCAGAATTGGTAAGTGTCGTTGCGTTTTTAGGAGGATATCAATCGTCAATAACGGTTCAACATGACTCTCGTAGTGAAAATTACTCGGATGTTTATCGGGTATACGGTAATGAAAGTAAATACAAGGATGTTCAATCTTGCAAGAAGAGATATGTACCATACGAAGGTTATGTGTATTGCGTGGAAGTACCGTCCCATATGATAGTGGTTCGAGCAGACGGATTTGCTTTCGTTAGCGGTAACTGCCACCGAGTAGCGGGTACACCTACCACAATGACTATGTTTGCTAAAGTCCTCAACAGTCTATCGGCTCGTCACAAGTACGGATTGTCCGCAACGGTACACAGAGCGGACGGAATGATACAAGCGACATTCGCCCTGATCGGAGAGGTGGTATATACCGTTCCCGATGAAGCAGTAGCAGACAAAGTAATGCGAGTCGGTATCTACCCCGTGGGTACGGGAGTCGGCATTAGCCGAGAGTGCTTGAACACCGATGGTACGCTGAACTATGCCAAATTGATTAACTATCTATGTGAGAGCGACATGAGAAACGATGTCATTCATGAGTGTCTTGTAGCAGAGTCGGACAAGTCCTGTTTGATACTCTCAGATAGACTCGAACACCTTGAATCGCTTATGAGCGTTTTACCCACGCGGATGCGTGATAAAGCCGTAATGATAAGCGGTAAAATGACCTCAAAAAAAGGCAAAGCCGAAAGGGAACAAGCCCTTGAGGATATGAGGTCGGGTGCTAAGAAGTACCTGTTTGCTACATACACTCTTTGTAAAGAGGGGTTAGATATCCCACGATTGGAACGGCTCTTTCTCACTACTCCGCAGAAAGATTATGCGGTAATCACGCAGAGCATAGGTAGAATAGCCCGAACATTTGAGGGTAAAGCAGACCCGATAGTATACGATTTTGTGGATGACATCGGCTATCTTGTAAAGAGTTTCAAGAAAAGGTGCGCTACTTATCGCAAAAACAATTGTTACTTCTTGGAGGACACATAATGGCAATAAAGATTTTAATTGGCGGCTCTCCATGCACGTATTGGAGTATCGCCAAAACTAATAACAGAGAAACAAAAGCCGAGGGAATGGGTTGGGAATTATTCAAAAACTACCTCATAGCGAAAGAAAAGTTTAAACCCGATTTCTTCCTTTACGAAAACAATAAATCAGCTTCGCAAGCGATTAAAGACCAAATAGCAGAAGAATTTGGCGTAGGCGTTGACCCTGATGTGAGATTCACCTATATAAATTCTGCTTTGGTTTCCGCACAGAACAGACAGCGTTTTTATGTAACTAATTTCGGTGACATAGAGCAACCCAAAGATAGAGGTATCTTGTTGAAAGATATTTTGGAAACGGGGCAAGGTCAGCGAAACCAAGATAAAGCAAGAACCCTCACAGCAGGTTACACTTGCAAGTCTCAAAGGGATTTACGCAAAGACATTGAAACCGATGGCTTTATGGGGGCGCAGGGAGTAATCGAACCCGTAAATCCAACTATCGAAGGTAAAGCTCACACACTTACCGCACCCTATTACAAGATTGCAGAAAACCCTTTTTCTACTTTTGGAAACGAGAAAGGTAGACAACGTATATTCGAAAAGGTATGCGATTATGGAGCAACACCTTGTGAATGGGATGAGAACGGTAAACCTACTAAAGCAATCTCTTGTGCAGACGGAAAAACCTATACCGTTTATGAGGCTAAAGACGGACAAATAACCATAAAGGGTAAACAGTATCCTATTAAGCTGTCTGACGGATATTACATAATCCGTAAACTCACTGTTAGAGAGTGTGCAAGATTACAGACAATGCCCGATGATTATTGCAAAGCAGTATCGGATAGTCAAGCATACAAGGCTCTCGGTAACGGTTGGACAGCAGAGGTAATTATCCACTTGCTCAACCATGCTCTCAAAGATGTTCCGAGAGATGAGGAAATAATCGTACTCTCTCTCTATGACGGTATCGCAACGGGTAGATATTGTCTCGATAAGATGGGATTTACCAACGTTAAGTATCACGCTTATGAGATCGACAAATATCCCATTATGGTGGCGATGGATAACTACCCGGATATCATCCAACACGGCGATGCTTTTGCAGTTCGTGAGGACGATTGGAAACCACCGCAAACTCGCTCCGAGTGGTTGGACGAGTTGTTAGGAGGTGGGAGATGACCGACCAAAAGATAATCACCCCAAATTATGAATGGTTTACCTATGATGTGGAAGTTTTCGCTTATGACTTCATAGTAGTATTCAAAAACAAACGCACGAAAGAGTATGCAATATTCCACAATGACAACATCGGAGTCAGAGATTTCATTATCGAGACGAGCATCTACTGTGGATTTAATACCGATGATTACGACAAGTATGTTATTAAAGCTATCTGTAACGGATTTAGCCCCGAAGAACTTAAACAGGTCAACGATTGGCTGATACACACAGATGGTCAAGGTTGGGAGTGTCCATACCTCAACGGAGTGTTCTATCGCTTTAATAATGTGGATATCAGAAAGGATATGTACATTGCACATTCACTCAAAGATATAGAAGGACATCTTTATATGTCAGTGGAAGAGTGTGACATACCATTTGATATCGACAGACCTCTCACACCCGAAGAAATCCGAAAGGTCATTAAATACTGCATTCACGATGTGGATGCGGCTGATAAAATAACCGATGTTCGTTTCGATTATTTGAGAACAAAACGAAATCTCGCACAACGAGCTAACATAGGGGAAGTAGAAGCACTCGCATCCACCAATGCTAAATTAACAGCAAAGATGCTCCGTGCTGTCAAACAAGAGCGAACAGATGGTAGAGATTATGTTTATCCACCGAATCTCGATAGATCGGTGATTCCCAAATCTGTTTTGGAGTTTTTTGAAACCATCCACGATATGTCCATACCAGATGAGGTGTTATTCAAGACATTTCATATCATTGATATAGGTGGTATGCCTTGTAAATTTGCATGGGGTGGAGTTCATGGGTCGCTATCTGCGTATTATGAGAAATCAACCGAAACAAGAGTTATCCAAAATAGAGATGTTTCCTCACTTTATCCGTCACTCATTGAAGGATATAACTACCTTTCAAGGAACGTACCGAATCCTCAGTTGTTTTACGATATTCGTAAAGACAGAATACACGCAAAGCACATGGGTGATAAACAAACGGCAACCGACCTCAAACTCCCACTCAATACCGTTTCGGGAGCGCAAGAGAACAAATACAACGATTTGTATGACCCCTTACCTACAAGGTCATTACGGATATCAGGGCAGTTGTTCCTAACAATGCTCACGATTCGATTATTGAATGCTTGTAAGACAATCAAGCTCCTGAATCTGAACACAGACGGACTCATGTACTCTGTTGATAAATCGGAGTTACACATCGTTGATGAAATATCGAGAGAGTGGGAAAAAGAAACCAAATTTGAGTTGGAAGTAGATAGTATAGACCGTGTGTGGATTAAAGATGTAAACTCACTTTTATTCGTTGATACCAACGGTAAAGTTAAGACAGTTGGTAGCTACCTCAATTACGGAATATCCGTAAAAGGTGCTTGGTCGATTAACAACAATATGATAATCGTCAAGAAAGCACTAATCGAGTATTTTGTAAACGGCACACCCGTTGAGGACACGATCAATAACTGTGATAACATCTTCGAGTTTCAGTTGATTGCAAAAGCGGGGCGTAAATATAAAGAAGCCTATCACATGGTCGATGGGGAAAAACAACCTATTCAAAAGGTCAACCGAGTTTACGCTACGGCAGATGAGCGATACGGAAAGCTCTACAAAGTAAAAGCGGAAAACGATGCTACCGCTAAAATCGAAATGCTCCCGGAGCATTGCATCATAGACAACGACAACCACCTCACGATAGAAGCTGTCGATAAGACATTCTATATCGAGATGGCTCGTAAACGAATTAACGATTTTTTAGGTATCAAACCTGAGAAGATAAAAAAGAAAAAAGGAGAAAAACAAATGGCAACAACCAACACCAAGACAGTAAATGTCTATCAGAAATTACTCAAGGCGAGAGCCGCTTTCCTCGGTGCGAACGCAAAAAAGTCAGGCAAGAACATGACACTTGCTTTCAAGTATTTTGAACTCGATGACATAGTACCGATCGCAACGAAAATCTTCGAGGAAATCGGTCTTATTTCGGTAGTTAGTTTCACAGCAGATACCGCAAAACTTACAATCGTAAACACCGATATCGGTGCGGATGGTGAGGAAACAATCGAGTTTACTGCACCGATGATTATCTCCGAGGGTAACAAAGCTGTCACTCCCGTACAAGCACTCGGAGCAACGATAACCTACTTCCGTAGATATCTTTATATGATCGCTCTCGACATCTGCGAACCCGATGGTATTGACGGCATGGGTGTTACACCTACTGCGACAGTCCCCACACCCACTACCACAACACCTGTTGCGAGTTCACCTGCGCCCACTACAACAATCCCTGTTGCAACCAAAGCAGAGGACAAGCCCCTTACAAGCGGTAACAGCAATGCATCCGAAACTCAGATAAGACAGTTGAAGGACTTGCTCATCAAACTCAAGGATAAAGACCCCTCTAAGGAGGAAATGATTGCTCAGATTGCCGTACAGACTCAGGGTTTTACGGTTATCTCTAAGGCAGATTGCGAGAAGCTTGTCATTGAGATTGGCAAGATGTTAAATACGGAGGGTGAGTAATATAGAATGCCCAAAACTGCTATTGATCTAACAGGTATGAGGTTCGGTAAACTCACAGTAATCAGCCGTTCCGATAATGTACCCCGTAGCGATGGTAAGACAATACCTACTTGGTTATGCGAGTGTGATTGCGGTAATCAATTAACAGTATTGGGTTGCTCGTTGCGAAGCGGTAATACAAAAAGCTGTGGCTGTTTGAATCGAAAACACGGGCAATCTTGTGCTGAAGGAAATAACAAACCATCTCGGTTATATCGAATTTGGACAGGTATTAAAGGGAGATGTTACTACCCTTCAAGCATACATACCTATCCGTTGTACGGCGGCAGAGGAATTGAAATGTGTGATGCGTGGAAGGAGTCATTTGAAGTGTTTGAAGAATGGGCGTTATCACATGGCTATTCCGATGAATTAACCATTGACCGCATTGACAATAACGGAAATTACGAACCATCTAATTGCAGGTGGGCAACTTATTCACAACAACGATTAAATCAAAGATTCGAGAGAAAAAGGGACTCTCTCGGAAGATATTGTTAGGAGGTAAATATTATGTACATTAACCCGGTCATATTTGGTGTGCTCTGTACCATCGGAGTTGAAATTGTAGGTCTGTTTGTTTACGCATTGGTACTGACTTATAGGGGAGGTAAGAAATAGATGTGCGGTATTTGCATGAGAACCCCTTGTCACTCACGTTGCCCTAACGCCCCCGAACCTCTCGTTGTTCATAGGTGCATTCATTGCAATGCGCCTATCGTAGAGGGGGACGATTTCTACGATGTAGACGGTGAGCCGTGGTGCGAGGATTGCATGAGGAAATGTCACAAGACAGCGGAGGTGGATGAATGAACGTGCTGAAATGGAACGGCTCTACGATCTCAGTAGAGCCACCTAAGAAACCTAAGAAAATTACGGGAACACACTTTCCAACCGTCATCGGTGTGAATCCGTTTTCATCACCCTTTGAGGTATGGTGTAGGTGCGCTCGTACCTACGAGATACCTTTTGAGGGCAATAAGTACACCAACGCAGGTCAGATAATTGAACCTAAAGTATTTGAGTTTCTTCGTAAGTCTATGGGCTTTGGCTCAAGGGTCGTGACACCCGAAGATGTGTACGGTAAAGACCACTTCAAAAAGACATGGGGTGACTTCTTCAAAGAGCGAGAAATATTTGGTGGCTCGTGGGATGCTCTCATCTACGATGACAGCGGTAAGCCTGAGTATGTGGTCGAAATTAAGACCGTTCAGGTTGATGGTCGTAGCGGCTCCCTTGAGGACAGATGGAAAGACGGTGAAGCACCTCACTATCAAGCACTTCAAGCATCGCTCTACGCTTATCTGCTCGGTATCGACAAGGTGCTGATGGTAGCAGTTGCTCTCGAGGATAAAAAGGGCGATTATGAGCATCCCGAACAAGTCATTCCGTCTTACGCAAACGAGAACGTATACACCGATGAGTTCAAGGTCTCTGAGCGTTATCCGAACTTTGATATGTATATCGAACAAGCTACCGCATGGTGGAACACTTACGTTCTCACGGGCATCAGTCCTGAGTTTGATGAGAAAAAGGATGCGGAAATCCTCAAGGCTCTCCGTACCAACACGCTCCCCTCAGAACCCGAATCCGATATCAATAAACTTATTGAGGAAGCCGAATCTCTCATGTATGAGATAGATACGGTAACGGAGTCGTTAAAGGGGTCGCAAGACAGACTCAGCGCAGTTACCGAACAGATTAAACAGTATATGAGCGAGCAGTTCCGTGACGGTGACACAAAGGTGACAATCCCCGGTAAGCGTTTCGAGTTCACATATTCCAAATCGGAAACAACGGAACTCGATAAAGAAGCTCTTAAAGCCGATGGGCTTTTCGATAAATATAATAAATCAAAAACAACATATCGTCTGACAAAGACAGCTATTAAGGAGGACAAATAAATGGCTATGATACCTATGACAAGTGGTTTCGCACTCTGCCCTAAAGGAGTGCAGATATTCAGAATCTACAAGGTAGATTACAACGAGGAGTTCGGAAAACTAATCGTACACCTTGTAAACGCACAGGGCGTCACTCATCAGGAAAGATATTCTCTCATGGGTGCGGACGGAACGATCAATGAGGGTGCTTGTAATGCTTTCTCGTTCTTTGCCAAAACGGCTCTCAAGGACTTCTCCCTTGAAGCGGTAGACCCCGCTACACTTGTAGATCGCTACATCAAAGCTGATGTTACTCATACAGTTCAGCCGAATAAGAATGACCCCACCAAGACCGTTACGTTTGTAAATCTCGGTGATAAGTGGGAAGCGGACGGTTTTGATACTACCCCCGTACCCAAAGCTCTCAAGCTTGGTAAGGAAACAAATGTCCCTACCACTCCCGTGGCTCAGCCCGTAGCTAATACGACACCTGCAACGGGACTTGATATCAACGCATTACTTAATACATAAGAGAAAGAGGGACAGAGAGGGCGATATACGCTCTCTCAATACCTCGGAAATAGGAGAAAATATGACGAAATTTGAAAAACACGCACGAATCTGTGATGAGATGAACAAGATATATGCTAAAAAGAATCACGATTACGGGGACGCTTTTAGTACCTCTTTTAAAGAGGAAGGAATGGCTACGGCAAGAATCCGTCTCGGTGATAAGTTCAATCGATTCAAAACTCTATCTCGTTGTGAGGGACGTCAAGTTGCTGATGAGTCCATACGAGACACCCTTCTCGACCTTGCTAATTATGCTATTATGACACTGATTGAAATGGAGAACGAACGCGATGAGAGTAAATGAGTATCAAGCTAAGGCACTCAGAACCAATAATGAAGCCGACCATGAACGAGGACTTATAAATGGAGCTCTTGGTTTATCAGGTGAATCGGGGGAGTGCGCTGACATTGTTAAAAAGCACCTTTTTCAAGGACATGAACTCGACAAAAAACATCTCGCTAAAGAACTCGGTGATGTTGCGTGGTATCTTGCTATTACAGCATATCACATTGGTTATAATCTCGAATCAATCTTTGAGATGAATATAAACAAACTGATGGAACGATACCCGGACGGATTTAATACGGAAAAGAGTCGTAATAGACATGAGGGTGATGTTTGATGAAAGTAGCATTGATACAACTCGAGATGTGTTAGGAGGAAATATGAAAACTGAAATCATTAAGTTAAAGGGCGATTGGCGGGAAGTTGTAGACGATTGCCGAACAACAGTAGGTAAGGAATCACTTGGTAAAGAACCGGGCAAAGAATTTAAGATCGGTATCCTTGTCTCAGAACACTCTCCCATAAGAGACCTCATCGTAAAGTGGCGGTGGAAAAATATGCCCCATTGGGTGACAGTTCATTGGGTAAGACATAAATGGGAAAAATTTGTAGAATCTCAGCGAACAGACCGAACAGGAGTTGACCGAACCAAACTCTCACAGGACGAACCGCAGACTTTCGTTGGAGAAGCAAACGCTCAACACCTCATAGATACATTCCGCAAAAGGCTTTGTTTTAGGGCAAGTCCCGAAACGAGAGAGTATGCCGAGGATTTTAAAATCACTCTACACGGAGAACAACCCGAAATATCCGATGTGCTTGTGCCGAATTGTATATATCGTTGTGGTTGCCCTGAAATGGAAACTTGCAAATGGTATAAGAAGATGGTCGATAAATACCCCGACCTCAGAAGCACTAACATAACAGTTCGATATAGGAAATATAACGAGATTTTTATGAAGCAGACTGTAATAAGGCGGGATCAAAATGAGGGTTAAAATCTATAAGGGCAAAGTGTTCGGTGCAGAACTGACCTCTGCCGAGCAAAAAGCAATGAACATTGAAATCAACCGTCAGACACTTATAAAGGATAAGCTGTATGCGGCAGATATAGATGCGCTGATGCTATACGCCCTTATGAAGCACAAAGGTTGGAAAAAGAAACGGCTCAAGGCGTTTTGGAAGGCTTTTAACAGCGAACACAAAGCTCTTAGAGAACACTACAAGATGAACGAACCCGGTGACAACGAATATCTCGCTCATCGGGAACTAAAGAAAATCGGTGTTGATATTAACGAATGGTACAAGGAGGATAATGCGGAATGAACAAACCTTTTTATACGGATTACGTTAGACACGCTCTGCGTTTTTACACACGACACTTAAAACCATTGAGTTTTAAATCACAATCGGATATGGATAATTGGAAAGCCTGTCATACTGCTCTCAAGGATTGCTCCGACAGAGATCGTGATATCCTTGTAACGGTATATAGTAGTTACGATACACTCGAAGATAGTGTGTACGAAGCATCTATACAGTACGGCATACACCAAAATCTGATATGGGATTTGATGAAAGATGTAGAACGAAAGATAGCTAAGTGTAGAGGTTTGATATGAGACAGGGATATCGTTATATAGTACGCATCCAACGAAAACTGCATACAAAACCCTTGAGGACACTCGAATATACGAAAGAGGGAAGCTTCATTAAAGAAACACCGTCTTATTATATATTCGATACTTTCAAAGCGAGAAAAGACACGGTGGTTGAGATTACAAGGAGGATGGAATGAACCTGAATAATATACCAAAGGAGATACAAGCTCTCCATCAATGGGTAGGTGTCGGTGCGGACACTAAAATCCCCATGAGGGTAGATACGCTCTATTCAGCATCCTCTACGAATCCCGACACATGGTGTTCCTTCGAGGAAGCGAAAGAAGCAGTAGAACAGGGCGAGATATCTTATCCCGGATTTGTGTTCAACGATAACGGTATTGTAGGCATCGACATAGACGATGGTTATGATCAAGAGGGGTTTATATCCCCTCTTGCATCGGACATAATCGGAGTCTGCAAGTCCTACACCGAGAAATCCAAAAGCGGCAGAGGATTTCATATCCTGCTCCGTGGCGACCTACCGTTTAAGGGCAAGAACAACCGTAACGGTGTAGAGATTTACAAGACCGCTCGCTACTTCATTATGACAGGAGATGTGATTCTCTACGATACGATTATAGACAATCAGGAAGCGATTGACTACATCGTGGATAAGTATTTCCCTGAGATGAGGGAGAGCGAGAATAAAGGAGTAGTGCCTAAGATTTACACCCCTATTTGGGATAAGCCGATGATAGATGGCAGAATAAAACTCCGTCCTGTATATCCGCTTATCCCAAGTGGATGCCGTAACATCTGCCTGACTTCTCTCGCAGGTATGTTACACAATATGGGTTATAACCCGCAATCAATATATGAAGAATTGAATTACTGTAACACGGTGGCTTGTGAACCTATGCTCCCCGATAGCGAGGTCGTTACCATCGTAAACAGTGTAACGAGGTACAAAAGATGAATTTTATTGAATTACAATTAAAGGATGGCTCATCCGTTCTCGTAAATCTCTCCAATGTAACCTGTATCTTTCCTAATAGAGATGGTACGCTTATGGTTTGTTTCGATGCTGATGAGACCATCGTGGTTACGAACTCATACGATGAAATCCATTCCACCATTACGACAATGCAAAGGAGGAACGGACGATGAAAGAAACTGAATTGAAAATATATGCCGTAAGAAATCCCGAAACAGGTAAATTGGTTTCTGACCTCACTAATCCGAGAAAGAAATTTTGGCAAAGAAAAGATGCGGCTCAATGCGCGATTCGTGAGGCAGTTTGTGGAAGATGGAAGAAATACAATTCTCTTGAATTGGTTACGTTCAAACTTGTGGAGGTGACAGAAAATGACTGATAGGGAATTAGACGGAATGATTGATTGGTGTAGGAAAAAGTTAGCCAATGAAAAACATAACCCTTTTGGTATGACGGGCAAAAGACTTGAGGGGTATGAATATGCAATGCTATCCGTTATGAGTTACCTACACAGTAAGAAAGGAAAAACAGACAATGAAACACAGATACAATATACAAGCGAATCTCGAGGAAAACTACGAACCTCTAATACATGAGGGACGAGAGTATCTCCCCACAGCGTTCTACCGCAAAGCGTACTCTCTCAGTCACGATGAACTCAAAGTAGCGAGAGAAAATGGCTTACCGGGGATAAGAAACGGTAGGAGGTCTTACTACTATAATAAACAAGACTTCCATGATTATTTTGCAGGGAAGATCGGAAAGGATGTGGAGGGATGAGTAATATAGAACATCTCATAGAAAACGGCTTGAGTGCCGTAGATGAAGCTTTTGAAAAACAAGAGGATTGTTACCTTGCATTTCAAGAAGAAATGAAAAGAGAACACAATAAGCAGATGCTTGAGTCTGTAAATACAACAAAAGATGAATTGTGGGAGATTGTGCAGTATATCAAGATTTCCCTAATCCCAATTGCAGTGCAAGGATGAAAGGCGGTGAGGGGAAATGAACAATAGACCGCTTAACAAAGATAATCCAAAAAATATAAAGTGCGAACATTGTAAGCATTTTGCAGAGTCAAGCGAAACAAGATGGGGCTTTCCCATTATGAAATGCAAGTGTCAAAATAGCAAATGGCACAATGAGGAAAGGCGTTATTGGAACAGATGCAAATGTTTTGAATGGCACGAAAGACATGCCCACCCAAACGAGAAAGGCGGTGAGTGAATGGCTAAAAGACAATATACCGACTCAGAGAAAGAAACGATTTTGAGATTAGGAAAAAGACTACACAGTTACATAGAATCAGACAACGGTGGAAATTGGTTGAGTGATGTTACCTATACAAGAGCGGGAGTTATTATGTATGACGGAAAATATTATTGGGCAGTAGATCGCGGTTTCGGAAACAACCTAAAAATTTTGGAGTTTGAAGAAATAAAATAAACAGCAAGAAAGGAAGGAGAATAACATGAAATTTGAAATCGATCTTAAAAAAAGCTCGTTATCAGAATATTTGAATGAGGATGAATACGGAACTGTAACATTCACAGAAGCATTCAAAGAAATGATAGTAAAAGAGTTTCTTACAAAAGCAAAGTATGATGCTGATATACGAGACTATATCAAAGCAGAGATAAAAGAGGGGTTATGGAAACGAATTGTAGAGTACAAACAAGAAGCCGCTATTAAGGGCATAGTAGACGATGTAATCCGTGAAGAGTTGTCCACAAGACGGACAGGAAGTCTTATTTTTACAGATGCTTATATTACAGACGTAAAAACAGCGGTAAAAAAATACTTATCTTCGTACAAAACAGAGTTAGATACAGCTGTAAGATGTTTGGTAGAGTGTGAGACAAAAGATTATCTCAATACGCTTTATCAAGGTAGCGAAATGAGAAAGTTTATCGACTTTGAAAAAATGTCGATGTACATCGTAAATAAAATGGCTCAAATAAAACCATAAGGAGAATAACATGGACGAACATACAGCTACGGAATTGGCGTATCGTAACGGCTACGAAAAAGGCTTTGCGGATGCGCTTAGCGGTAAATGGATAAGCGTTAAGGATGATACACCGAAAAACAGCTTGGCAAGGGTTCAAGTTTTCCTCGCAAATGCGGATATAGTGAAAAGTATCGGCTTCCCGAAAATCGACACAGACAGATACAGCGACGGGAAATGGGTACGTTGGGGGAAGCTTGTCACCCATTGGATGCCGTTGCCCGAACCGCCGAAAGGAGATAAAAATGAAAACTTGTTATGATTGCATACATTGTGAAGCTTGTTCCGATGCAGGTGATAACGGATTTTCTTCCCTTAAGGAAGATGTGAGCAAGTGCAAACATTTCAAAAACAAAGCCGATGTTGTAGAGGTGGTAAGATGCAAGGATTGTACACGTTACCACGCACCTTTCTGTTTCCACCCGGAAGGATTGCATCAGCCGAAAGAAAATGATTTTTGCAGTTATGCAAAGAGAAAGGAGGTACAACAAGGTGGCGAGAATAAGTGACTTTGAACTTCTCAAATCTTTACAGAATGAACTTATT
>JAEIGA010001032.1_pt1 | contig 42075 bp, 29 predicted proteins | sample 9270691 | NCBI WGS metagenome assembly JAEIGA01 (sample SAMN17057246, study PRJNA624740) | gut metagenome | biome: biome; isolation source: fecal sample | host: Bos grunniens | place: China: Xizang | collected 2019 | reverse complement strand
GCGCTCGCGGTATTTGGGAGGAGGAACGGCTTACGCCGTGGTGAAGAATGCCCGTTGGGCATGGTGAAGAATCTGCCTGCGGCAGATGGTGAAGAACAGCTGGCGCTGTAGTGAAGAACGCACCTACGGTGCGTAGTACGGGGGGCCGCAAACTCCCATTTTTCAACTAAAAAATTTAACAGAGCGAAAATTAAAAAGCTGCGATTTCGAAAATTCGAAATCGCAGCTTTTTAATAAACTCTACGTGCAACTTAAGCAGCAGCGGGAGCCTCAGCCGGGGTTTCCTCCACCGGAGCAACCTCAGCAGGAGTCTCTTCCGTAGCAGGGGCAACCTCAGCAGGAGCTTCAGCGGGAGTCTCAACAGCGGGCGTTTCAACCGGGGCTTCTTCCGTTGCGGCGGGGGCGGCATCCTGAGCAGCCGGAGCCTCAGCAGGCAACACGGCAGGAGCCACGGGAGCAGAAGATGTTACAGCCAAACCGGTGCCGTTCTTCTCTTTATTTTCTTTAAGAATAAGAACGCTAAGAAGGAAGCAAAGCACCATGAAGGCAGAACCGAAAATGATGGTACCTTTCTTAAGCACATCCGTTGTACGGGCACCAAAGGCCTGATCCGTCATCTGAGCACCGAAAGCAGCACCAAGGCCCTCCTGCTTCGGACGCTGCATGAGCACCAAGAGAAGAAGCATGGCACATACAATGATGAGCAGGGCGAAAACGATGTATTTGAAAGTTACTAAAAGCATGGCAATGGATTGTATCAGATTAAAAGATGTTTGTAAAGCCTCAAGCTATGATTTCATTAAGTTCGTTGCAAACGATGCGGGTGGGTGTAATGGGTTTATCATCCAGCGCAAAGCTCATAATAACCACACGCTCGCCGGCTTTGATGAGGTGAGCAGCCCCGCCGTTAATGATAATCTGCCCGGTACCGGGCGGGCCAACCAGCACATACGTCTCAAAACGATTACCGGAGGTGATGGAGGCAACCAATACCTTCTCACCCGGCCAGATACCGGCGGCTTCTACGAGATCCTGCGGTATTTCTATGCTACCTTCATATTCCACATCACCACGGGTGACCATGGCGCGATGAATTTTTGATTTTAGCTGAGAAACAAGCATAACGTGTTACTTTCGGCCGGATATGAAACTACTTTTCGAGGCAAATGTCAATCACAAACATTCAAAAAGTGCAACTTATGCCACACCAAGGCGGGCACAAACGGGGCAAACCGGGCGGCAACCACGAGCAGGGCAATGCTCTCTGCCCCATAACACAAACTGCACATGCAACTTGTTCCAAAGATGCTTGGGGAAGAGTTTTTTGAGGTCAGCCTCCACTTTTTCCACCGTTTTACCGCGGCTAAGCTTCCAACGACGGGCTAGGCGGAAGATGTGCGTATCCACCGGGAAAGCGGGCATACCGAACGCCTGAGCCATGACAACGGAGGCTGTTTTATGCCCCACCCCGGGCAGCGCCTCCAGCTCTTCAAAGGTGGAGGGCACCTGCCCCGCATGGCGCTCCACCAACAATTTAGCCGTTTCCACCAAGCGTTTAGCCTTCGTTTGCGTAAGGCCACAGGTGGCAATATACTCTCGCACCTCCTGCCAATCCATGGCTGCCATCTTTTGCGGCGTAGGGGCAGCCGCAAAAAGGGCGGGAGTCACCATATTCACGCGCGCATCCGTGCATTGAGCAGAAAGCATAACGGCCACCAGCAGCGTAAAAGCATCGTGATGGTGCAAGGGGCAGCCGGGCTCGGGGTAAGCCCGCTCCAACTCCTCCAGCACAATGGCCGCTCGTTCTTTGGCACGCATGGCAGCGGTTATCTTATCGGCGCATGTTGCTCAAGGGGCCCAGCGCGGCATCGCCCTCAGCCTTGGTGATAATGTTCCAAGACTTTTCCACATCGGAGCTGCCTCTGGGGCGCACTACCTGGCGCCCGTTATCCGGCACCGGAGCCACACCATTGGTGCAGGACACCATTGCGGCCGTTACACCGAGAAGCGCTGTAATAAAAATAGACTTCATCATAAGCTTCACCTAATTACATGTGCATTCTAGCACAAGCCGCAGGTACATGCAGCATCTTTCCGGCATTATGACACAACGGCACACCGCACCATAAAGTAATCAGCACCGAGGGGAATATCACCCTCGGTGCCAATCATCAAAACAGTCACGTAGGAATCACCCCACCATTACGAACCGTGCGGTTTCTCGTGGATGATGTTGTCGCCCTTCTGAATCTTGTTGCGACCAACGTTGGTGAACTTAGCAACAACCTCACCATTCTTGATGCTCTCCACACGCAGTGTAGCAACCGTGGTGTTGTTGCGCTTCACGATAAGCGGGGTGCTGTCGCCGGCAACAAGGCCGCTGTCCTTGGGAACAAAGAAGGTGATGATGGAGCGACCGGTATCGATGCTGTTCACAACGTACTCGCGCTCGTTCTTGCGGTAGTTAGCCTCGAAGTCGCGGTTAATCTTATCCAAGCGAGCAAGCTCGGTGGTTTCGTCAGCCACCTTCTTCGTAGCAGCCTCGCGGGCTGTTACCAAGCTCTCGTGCTCGTTGGTAAGCTCCTGCTTCTTCTCCTTGGCATCTTCTACGATGGTCTGGAAGGTTTCCACAGCCTCGCTAAGGCTGGATACGGAGGCAAGGTCCTCAAGCTCGCGCATGGTAGCAAGCATGGCCTCAGCCTCTGCCTGAGCAGCGGCATGGTTCTCCTGCGTGGTCTTCAGCTCAGCGGCCATACCATCGCGGTAGTCTGTATCCTCCTGAAGCTTGCGCTCAGCAGCCTGGCGCTTTTCGATAGCAGCACCGGGACCGGTCAGCTGGAGGTACTGAGTCTCAGCACCCTTAGCAGCCTCAGAAGCGGCTACGGAAGCCTCGCTCACCTCGGTCTTAGCAGAGGAAACAATGGCGCTCATACCATCCTGCTCAGCGGCACCACCGCTCACCTTCACAGCCATATTCATGATGGACTGCTGCTGGTCAGAGTAATACCAAGCGCCCACGGAAAGGCCAAGAACCGTAACAGAGAGAACAACGGGTAAGATTTTCATATCTTGTAGTAATTAAAAAGGTTTACTTATCGTTACGAACGGAAACAACGGTATCACCTACCTTGACGCGCTCACCGGCAAGCATGGTGCCCTTCACAACGTAAGCCACGGACTCGCGGGACTGTACGTTAGTGACGGAAAGCTCACAAATCTTGCGGTCGCCGCGCATGACAGACAAACGAGAACCGATAACAACGCCACCGTTGTCAATACCGGCATTGAGGGTCATGAAGGCATAACCGGGGTCCACATAGGAAACTTGGCACTTGAGCTCAGGCGGAGAGATACGAGCCTGACGGTCCTGCCCCAACTTGCGAGCGGCATCAATCAAGCCGTTCAGGCGCTCACTTTCAGCACCCAAGGCAGCAATCTGCTCGTTCTCCTGGTCAATTTGAGACTGAAGCACAATGTTCTCATCCATCAAGGACTTAGCAGCGGCGATAATTTCGGAGGGTTCGGAGCTGTCGGGGTCAAGCTCTACAACAGGAGCCGTACGAATAACAACGTCCTTAAGCTCGCGCTTTACAGTTTCAGTCTCTTCCTTGAGCGTGTCGCTCTCGTTCTTGTACTCGTCACCCTTAGCGCGAGCAAGAGCAGCGTCTTCCTCAGCCTTCAGCTGAGCTTCCTTCTGACGCTCAATTTCTTCTGCAAGCCACTTGGCGCGAACCTCACTGTATGCAGCAGCAATCTTCTCAGAGTTAGCCTGAGTCTTAGCGCTTACAGCAGTATCAAAACGATTCAGAATAAGAGCCAACTCACCATCAGCTCTATTCAGAGCTTCGTGATTAGACTGGAAGAGAAAAAAGGATCCGCCGAAAAACAGAACCGATGAGATGATGATATATTTCCACATGGTGTAAGTAAATTTGCAACTGTTCGATATATCTTTTACACCAGTTTTCACTGCTTGGCAATCAAAAAAAGCCTTCCGAGCAAATTTTATTGCACTTTTTTGGCGTGCATCTGCCATCCTACACAAAAAAGCCCGCGTTTGTGCCGAAACAGACACAAACGCGGGGGAATAAAAGACTCACTCAGGAGCCACAGCCGACTTACTCAGCCTGAGTGGCAGCCTCTGCAGCCTTGCGGTCGCGAGCAGCGGCACGCATGGACATCTTGACGCGGCCCTTGTCATCAATACCGATGCACTTGGCGGTCACAATGTCACCCACCTTCACAACGTCTTCCGTCTTCTGGGTGCGGCCTTCAGCAAGCTCAGAGATGTGGATGAGACCATCCTTACCGGGCAGCACCTCCATGAAGGCGCCGAACTCCTTGGTGGAAACAATCTTACCCTCGTAGGTTTCACCTACTTCAATCTCCTTGAACATGCGGTCGATGAGGTAGAGAGCGCGCTCTACACCCTCCTGGCGGCTGCCGTAGATGCGCACGGTGCCATCTTCCTCAATGTTGATATCGGTACCGGTCTCGGCCTGCAAGGCCTTGATATTCTTACCGCCGGGGCCGATAAGCTCGCCGATACGATCCTGCGGGATGGAGGTAGACTCAATGCGCGGAGCATTGGGGCTCATCTTCTGCGGGGCAGAGATGCAGGCGTTCATGGTCTCGAGCACATCCAAACGGCCCTTGCGAGCCAAGTGAATAGCGTCCTCCAAAATGTAGAGCGGGATGCCGGGGAGCTTGAGGTCCAGCTGGTAGCCCGTTACACCTACCTCAGAGCCGCAAAGCTTGAAGTCCATGTCGCCGTAGAAGTCTTCGGAGCCGATGATGTCGAGCAGCGTCTCGTAGCGCTTGGGCTCGCGGTCGCCCTCGTTCTCAAACTCGGTCACCAAACCAACGGAGATACCGGAAACCGGGCGCTTCAGCGGCACACCGGCGGCCAGCAAGGAAAGTGTGCCGGCGCATACGGAAGCCATGGAGGTGGAACCGTTGGATTCCATAATTTCGGAAGATACACGGATGGCGTAGGGGAAATCAGCCTCTGCCGGAATCACGGGAGCAATGGAACGCTCAGCCAAAGCACCGTGGCCAATCTCGCGGCGGTTCTGACCACCGAAACGGCCCGTCTCACCCACCGTGAACGGGGGGAAGTTGTAGTGCAGAATGAAGCGCTTCTCATCCACGGAACCGGTGTAGTTATCCAAGTACTGCTTCTCCTCCATAGGAGCAAGGGTAGCAAGGCACATGGACATCGTCTCGCCGCGGGAGAAGAGAGCAGAGCCGTGCACCACGGGGGGCAGCACGTTCACCTCTGCAGAAAGCGGGCGCAGCTGCTTGATGGCGCGGCCGTCGGCACGCTTACCCTGCTCCATAATGGAGATACGGAAAGCCTTCTTCTGAATGTACTCAAACACCTGCTCTACGTCAAAGTCCGTAGCCTCGGGGTAGGTTTCCTTAATCTTAGCCTCCACCTCATCGCGAAGGGCACCAACCTGCTTCTGGCGCTGAATCTTGTTGGGAGCATAGATGGCGTCCTCAATGCGGTCGCCGGCCACTTGGTAGCCAATCTCCAACAGCTCGGGCTTAGCAAGGGTAAGCTCGTACTCACGGGTGGGCTTGCCGCAAAGGCCGCGCAGCTCTTCCTGAGCAGCGCAAATCTTAGCCACGTTCTCCTGAGCATAGCGAAGGGCTGCAATGAAGTCTTCTTCCGGAAGCTCATCAGCAGAACCTTCAATCATGATTACCTGGTCCTTGGAACCGGCATATACCAAATCCAAATCAGACTCTGTGCGCTGGCTGTTGGTGGGGTTGATAACAAACTCACCATTGATACGGCCCACGCGTACAGCGCCCACCGGCTCTGCAAAGGGAAGGTCAGAAATTACACAAGCGGCAGATGCACCGTTGATGCTGAGAATATCGGGCTCGTTCTCGCCGTCGGCAGACATCAGCAGAGAAATCACCTGCGTGTCATAGAAGTAGCCCTTGGGGAACATCGGGCGGAGGGGGCGGTCCGTCATGCGGCAGGTCAAAATTTCCTTCTCCGTGGGGCGACCCTCACGCTTGAAGTAGCCACCCGGGAACATACCCGCGGCGGCGGCCTTTTCCTTATATTCTACGGACAGGGGGAAGAATGTCTGCCCCTCCTTAATCTTAGTGGCACTCACAACGGTAACGAGAACCACGGTATCACCACAACGAACAGTCACTGCGCCATCTGCCAGGCGGGCAATCTTACCGGTTTCAATTGTGATGGGGTTGGCGCCAACGGCGCACGATACGGAATGTATACTCATTTTGTCTTTTTTCTATCTTCTTGTGCCGGCTCCATGCTTCACCGCAGAAGACCGGAACCGGCCACTATCTTCCTTGGCAGCGGCAGGGTTCTTAAGCTACCCTGCCTCATCCGCGCGCGAGTTTCTGAAAAAAACTACACGCGTTCGCGTTTATTTTACACCCTAAACCACCCTAACGCAAGCACAAATTCCTACCAATAAACATTTTATCGCAGTAAATGACAAAATTATAAAAACCGCCCGCACACCGCTTGAAAAAAAGCAAAAAAAGAATATTTTTTTATTGATTTTTCTTGTCTGCGGGTATAGTATGAGTATTGCAGAAAGGCGGCTTGGCTGCCCACTTCTGCATCAGAAACAACCATAAACATAGAATAGGAGGACCCAAACAATGCAGACCTCAAATGTCGACACCAATATTGTTGTAACCGGCCGCCACGTTGAAGTGACGGATGCCATTCGCGACTTCGCCACCAAGAAGATTCAGGGCATTCACATTGACTATCCCCGTATCGTAGAAGCTCGCGTTGTAGTGGATGTTCAGAAAGATCGTCAGGTAGCTGAAATCGTACTATTCTGCGCAGACCACATCACCATCCAGGCGTCCACCGTAGGGTCCGACCTCTATGCCGCAATTGACGAAACCGTCACCAAGATTATGCGCCGCATGCGCAAGCACAAGACCCGCCTCATGAAGCGCTTCCGCCCGCACCGCTCCGAGAGCATCCGCAAACTGGATGAGAAGGTGTACGAGGAAGATGTGCTTGATTACGAGGACTACGATGCCCCGGAAGACCCCAAGCCGGTGCGCATTACCCGCGAGGGCTATGTGCTTAAGACGATGTACAAAGAAGATGCCATCATGGAGCTTGAAATCTCCGGCAAGCCCTTTGTGCTCTATCGCAACGCCCGCCGCAACGTGCTGCAGATTGTATACCGTCTGCACGAAGGCGAGTATTCCATTATCGAACTCGGTAATGAGCTGAAAGCCTGAGCCTAGCTCAACCGCGGTGAGGCCACACCTTACCCCACCCCAAAAGCAGGAGTAGTCCGCAGGATTACTCCTGCTTTTTTATGCCGCCCCGGTTGATGAATGCGAGTTTGTCGGCCCCTCCGTACTACGCACCGCAGGTGCGTTCTTCACTACAGCGCAAGCTGTTCTTCACCATCTGCCGCAGGCAGATTCTTCACCATGCCCAACGGGCATTCTTCACCACGGCGAAAGCCGTTCCTCCTCCCCAATACCGCGAGCGCAGCGAGCCAAATTCTGAGCCCCGCAGGGGCGCCATAAAATAGCCCGGTGGTGGAGCCGCGTCAGCGGCGACCTGTCACGGCGTAGGCGTAGACGAAGACGGAAACCCCGGGGTAGACGCCAATTAATTGGAACCCCGGAGGGGTGGCATAAAGGGCTGCATCATATTGTAGTTCGTTTATCATCAAAGGCATTGCAAGAAAAACATGTGTATATATTGAATCCACGCATTATGCCACCCCTGACGGGGTTCCAATATATTTTTTCATCTTTCCCGGGGTTACGCTGCTGCGCAGCTCCACCCCGGGCTACCATATACCGCCCCTCCCCGGGGCTCTTAAATTCCGTTCGCTGCGCTCACATCAATGAACCCCACAAATTGCCCTTTGTGGGAGCAATCAACCGGAACTGAGCACCGCACAAAAAAGAGCAGCCCCTTACGGAGCTGCCCTTTTTTGATAGGAATTGTTGCTTCGCTTATTCCGCAGGGATGATGTCAATCTCGGAGACAGCGGCGAAGTCGCCACCATCGTGAGAGGACAAGGCCACAAGGCGGATGTAGCGAGCACGAGCCGGGGAGAAGAAGAGAACGCGCTGCAAGTCGCTATTCTTCTCGAAAGTACCGCGAGCCACGGGGGTGCCCCAAGAGTTGCCGTCCTGGCTTACGTACACTTCATAGTCCTTCACGTGCGTACCCTCTACAGCGGCGCCGCGGTAGGTGATACCCTTCAAATGGCGCTCACCACCAAGGTTGATACGAATATCGTGCGGGTAGCTGGCCACAGTTACGCCGCGCATAGTGTGCCAGTAGGTATCGGGGTTGCCATCCAGCACGTTGCGGGCGGCACCACCCTCCGGCAGGTCGGAGCTCACGTAGTTGATGGAGAAGAAGGCATTGGCCGGATACTCACCCACCGTCTTGGTAATGATGGGTTTGAGCTCTGCCACAGCGGCATAGGGCTCGCCCTTCACAATGGGCTCCAAGCAAACCATCTTGATGTACTTGGTTACCACAGGCTCAGAGAGAGCCACCTGCTGCTCATCATCCACGTCTGCCATCTGCATGGTGCAGTTGGGCTCGGCAGGCCAGTTCTTGCCATCCTTACTGAAGTAGAAGGCCAGCTTACCGACGCGAGAAGAGGAGCGCCCCTGGCGCGGAGTAATGTTGATACCGGTGACTTCGGAATCCACACCCAAATCCACCACAACCTCGTGCGGGTACTTGGCGCAGGGCTCGTGCCACTGAGAGTGCCAGTAGGTATCGCGGCGACCATCAATCAAAGCCCAGGGGGATTCGCTCTTGCCGGCATAGCTGGAGCAAGAAGCAATGCGCAGCAGGTTTGCCGGGCGCCAGCTCTTGAGGTGCTGGAAGCAGAGGCAGGAATTAATGCAACCGGGAGCACTGGCATAGGCACGCACAATACCCTCTTGGCGCTGCAGGAAGGGCTCGGTGTACACACGCTCTGAGCCATCGGGCATCGTCATGTGAATGGTGGCATTCTGCGTAGCGCAGGTGGCGTGCACATAGCCCAGCTCATCGCGTGAGAGCGTTACAGCACCGGCCAGCGGCAGCACCTTGCGGCCTACTTCCTCCGGCTTGTCTGCAGAGAGCAGCGGACGCAGCGAGAAGATGAAGGTGGTGGGTGCCGTCAGCGGAATGTCGCGATTGATGGGGCGGGGACCACAGGCAGCACCGCCCAAGCCAAGGGTAAAGGCATCCATGCACAGTACGGTTTGGCCGGCACGCTGAATTTCCTCCGGGTGCGGGGCATCGAACAAGGCCTGGGGCGTGCAGGGCAAGGCAGAGAAGTTGAAGTCGCCACCCTCAACACTGGCTACCATCAGGCCCACACCGTTATTATCCGTCACAGCCACCCAGTTTGTGTCCATGCGGTTACCCTGCTCCATGGGGAGGGGATAACGCTCCAGCATGTTGTTCACCTTGGCATTGTAAATACCCATGGGAGAACCGGCCTTGCGGTCCGGGTAGTTCTCACCGGGGCCGCGGCCATACCACTTCACATTGCCGAAGCGCTCGGGCATGTTGAGCATGTAGCCCAAACGCGGCAGTACAATGTTGGACTCGCTGGGGATGATACCGGCAGCCACGCTGATGTAGCCGTTCGGCAGAATAGTGTATACCAACTGCGTGGTGTAGTGGAAATCCTTCTCCGTTACCGGACCGTTATCGGTGAGCTCAAACTTACCTTGGTCGTACTCACGGCTGTCAAGACTCTCCTTGCGCACGCCGCGAGAAACAACGTCGCAAGCAATACGCACGGCACCTTCCTTCAGGCGCTCCACCACCAGCGGAGTAGCGGTGTGGGTCATGTTGCGCATACCGTTGTTAAGCCACTGGTTCATGGCCCACTTATCGTTAGCCAACGGAGCACGGAAGGAGTTGAGGTGCAGCGTTGCCTTATCGGCAATGAGCTCCTGACCATTGACGATGTAGTTGCGCACGCCACCCGTAGCCTTGTCTACAGACACAGTGAAGTTGCGGCCCACCACAATCATGCGGTCGTCTTCATTGATGACGTTCATCTCAGCAGAGGCATCCACAGCCACAACAGACGGGGCATAGTTGTTGAACTCGGCAGGCAGTTGCAGCTGCTCGGTGGCAACTACATAGCCCTTCTCTGCCCAATCCGTCTTCTCGCGCAAGCGCAGGTTAACGGTGAGGTAGTAGTCGCAATCCTGCTTGAGAGCCTTTGCATCGATTGCATCAATCGGAATGGAGATTTCCACCGTCTCCAACGGAGCAGCTGCAATTTCCACAGAGCCGGAGGCCACCTGCGTGGTGCCGTCCTCAGCAATGAACCAATCAGCGCTATACTCGTTGAGGTTGGTGAAGAGGTGCTTGTTGCGCACGCTGACACGCACGGCGGTGCCGGCATCATTCAGGCCAAGGTATTTGAACTCGGCGTTCTGCTGCACCTTGCGAATTTCCTCGTACAGCGGAGTGACGGTGCGGTCGCTATAAATAACACCCTTGATGCAGAAGATACCATCATGCGGGAACTCACCGTGGTCGCCACCATAGCTTTGGCGCACCACCTTGCGGCCATCCGGCAAGGTAACCTCTTGGTCGTAACTCTGGTGAATCCACTCCCAAATACCACCACCAATGATAGAATCGCTGGAGTCGATAGCCTCCCAGTAATCCTGCAAGTTACCCATGGAGTTGCAGAGAATGTGAGCATACTCGGAAATATACCAGGGCTTGAGGAGCTTGCGGGCTGCAATCTCGCGGGTCCAGTTTACGCTGGGATACTGGTTGGAGCACAGGTCTGCCAAGTCGTTGTTGCGCTCATACTGCGTCAGTCGAGAGGGGTCGCGCTGCTTAATCCAATCGCGCACGGCGGCAAAGTTATCGCCGGGGCCGGCCTCGTTACCATAAGACCAAATGACCACGCAGGGATGGTTCTTGCTCTGCTCCACCATGTTGATGTTGCGCCATACGTGCTGGGCCCTCCACTCCTTGGGGTGGGAGAGGGAGAGCTCACCATAGTAATAACCGTGAGACTCAATGTTGGCCTCGTCGCAAACGTAAATACCCAACTCGTCGCACATCTCATAGAAGAAGGCGGGCTGGGGATAGTGAGAGTTGCGAATGTGGTTAATGTTACCACGCTTCATAATAAGCAACTCCTGCAAGCACTCCTCCTCGGTCACGGTGTGGCCATTGGCGTGCTGGCTCTCGTGGCGGTTCACACCCTTGAGCTTCACCGGCTGGCCGTTTACCAAGAAGCGGCCATTGAGCAACTTCACATCGCGGAAACCAATCTTGCGGGAAATCGTCTCCGTCACCTTGCCCTGTGCGTCCTTCAGGTAAATCATCAGGCGGTACAGGTTCGGCTTTTCAGCACTCCACAAGGCGGGATTCAGAATCTTGGCGGAGATGGTGGTGCGCACATTGGCACCGGGGTTCAACTTACCGACGGCGGGGCTCAGGTCTGCCACCTTCTTGCCGGTCATATCCAGCAACTCAGCCTCCACAGAGTAACCGGCCCGCTCCTGCGTGCGGTTGTTCACGTCTACCTCCACACGAAGGTCAGAGGAATCGTAGGAGGAGGTGCCATCCGCATTCTGCGGGAAATCCGTGTGCACAAAGAAATCGCGCACCAGCACCTGCGGGGTGGAGTACATGAACACATCGCGGAAAATACCGGAAAGGCGCCACATGTCCTGACACTCCAAATAGGAGCCGTCGCTGTATCGGTACACCTCTGCAGCCACCACGTTGGTGCCGGGTTTTACATACGGTGTAATATCAAATACGGCGGCCGTGCGGCTGTCCTTCGAGAAACCTACCTTGTGCCCGTTAACAAAAAGATAGAAGAAGGAATCCACACCATCAAACTGAATGAAGACGCGGCGGCCATCCCAGTTGGCGGGAATCTCTACATCGCGGCGATAGGAGCCTACGGCATTGGGCTCGCTCTTGGGAGTGGAGTATTTTTCTTCTGTCTCGTTGCGCGGCGGGGTCATCACGCGCGGCCAGTCGCGCACAAAGGTGTAGCGCTGGTTGCTGTAAATGGGGATTCCGTAGCCACGCATCTGCCAGTTGCTGGGCACGTCTATCGTGGACCAGGAGCTAACATCCGTCTCTGGCTTATAAAAATCGACCGGGCGCTGAGAGGGAGAGGGAGACCAATGGAATTTCCAGTCTCCGTTCAGCGACATCACCAGTGATGAATCCTTGCGCTTACCCTTCAGGGCCTCATCTCTGTTGGCAAAGGGAACAAAAAATGCGCGCGAATCCTCACGCCCCTGGAACAAATTCTCAGGGTTTTCCCAGTCCGGATGGGGTTGGTAAGCCTCTTGTCCTGCGGCCACAGCTCCCGCTAAGGCGAGCGCAGCCGTTATGGTCTTGAGCATGTTCATACCCGCGTATCCTATCATATTGACTACCACAACGCAAGCAAAAAGCTCGACCGCTCTCAAAAACAACTAACTATAAACAAACAAGTAAGAATACGTACCTTCACATAGAAACTTTTCCTCTCTCATGCTTGATGTGTAAAAAAACATATACAAACAAAATAAAAATAAAAATATCTGTTATTCTTCACTCAAACTCTCTTGACAAGTAACACTTGACACAGTACTATTCTAGATAATGAGAATCTAGCAAATTCTCGTAACTAGGATTAGTTCTCATCATTCATTCTACAGAAGCGGAACATCCTATTAGCACACAAACTCTCTCTACATATAAGCAACCATTACTCACACCATGAGATACGACGTTTTTATATCATCCAAAAGCCAAGACTACAATTTAGCCACCGAGGTATACAATTTCCTCACCTCTCATGGCTTACGAGTTTTTCTCGCATGCGAAACACTTAGACAAGCAGGCCAAGCGCGTTATGGAGCTGTCATAGATGCAGCCTTAGATCAATCAACTCATATGATTGTTGTTGCAACCTCTTTGGAATACATAAATTCCCAGTTCGTTAACTTTGAATGGACTACATTTAGCAACGATCTCAGAATCGGCAAGAAAACAGGCAATCTGTTAACTATATTGGGCGATGATATTAACATACATGATTTAGGACCTGGGCTGAGACATCAGGAATCTTTTCGTTTTAATACTTACCAACAGGACATTCTGGCTTTTTTGCGCGATCAAACAGCAAACGCAGTTGCCCCCCCCACAGCAAACTCAAATCGACAGAACGAACAAAAAAGCAGAAGTTATGAGATAGCTTCATTGGTAAATATCCCGGAACTCGTAGAGTCTGCTTTATTTGATAAAGCGAAGGAGATATGGGAAAACTTGGACAGAGACGTTTACAGCGACGCTTTAAACTCCAATTATAACCAATATGCATCTTTTAACATTAACTCCGAAAGCATTTGCCCCAACGCTTGGTCGCAAATTAATAGGCATTGCGGCGAAAACCACCATTCGTGGATTAACTCGTGGTCACAAGACTATGAAAACATGGTAAAAACACGCATTCTCTCAAAAATTCGCGAAATTAAAAACGAGAATCAATGGGAAACCATCATTGAGACTATGCCGTCATTCGGAATGGATATTTGTGAAGACATATACAAGATTTTGTTAATCAGATGGAGGGCGCATCTAGAAGCTGCGCATCATTATATTCAACAGTATCTTGCTAACCCAGCTAGACGCCGCTTACCACTTTTAAACAACAGCCATGAACGAAGTAATTTATTACAACAGTTTCTTGCTCAATATGACGCCTCCATCAGTAACAGAGGAAGAGAAAATACAGAAAGAGAATTCAAGGGAGAAAAACTTAAGAAATTGCAGGCAAGAGCAGTAGACCGAGTTCTTACAGCTCTAGAAGAAGCATTCTAACAATTAAACTTCACATCACCCCATACGTGCAGCGCTGTAGGCGCTGCCGTTTGTTCCCCCCTTCTAAGTTTATCGCATCACGTTTATGCCTCACAACCCTCTAAACATGCTTCCAGCATTAAGTCACGCCATAAATGTTGGCATAACCGGCCACCGAAATATCCCGACAGAATCGAGAGCCCGCATTGAGGCAGCAATTTCTATGCTCCTGATCTTTATCAAGGAGGCAGCAAACGATATCCGTCAATCAGAATCACACAAAGCTTTTTTGGACAAGTTCAGTCCCGCACAAAGCATCCGATTACACATTCTCTCCCAATTAGCGGAAGGCTTAGACCGCATAGCAGCCCATAAAGGCATTGAGGCAGGATACAAATTGCAAACCATTTTGCCCATGCAGCAAGATGCCTATATGGGAACATTCGAGCCCAACGAAGAAGCAAATCAGGATTTCTACGATTTGCTCGAGAAGTCAGACAACATTGTTGAAATAGCATGCAGCAACAATCTTGAAGGCCAAGCCTACGCTGATGCATCGAGACTGATGTTGGCTCATTCGGACATTCTCCTCGCTGTATGGAACGGGAAAAAGACTGAGTACATTGCCGGCACCTATGCCACCATGCAAGCATCAAAACGGCTCCGCGTACCTATTATCTGCATTCCCAGCCAAACACACAATGATGGCAACGACTCCATTCCCACCGACTGCATAGCGTTTGTTTCTGAATCTGATGTTGAATTGTTCAAAATAAGCACGGAATCTAACAATCAAGCAGAATTTTTACGCCGGCGCATCCGAACCTATCTTGAAACAACGATGCTTCCTCGTACCATAAGGAAGGGCGAAAAAAACATTTCACCTTATGAGCCCCAGGAAGGCGAGCCATCCACTCATACCCCTGAATCGAATCAACACGGCAAAAGCTCCGGTAACAAATGGTATAAAAAATTTGAAGAATTTATACACGGCGCAAAGAAGCCCCCGGTTATTTCTGCTCGTGAAACAGAAAGCCACGGTGAAGAAAAAGAAATTATCGAGAAACACAGAACTAATAATCAAGCATATTGGCATCAATTTTACAAATACTATAACGAGGAAGCGATACCGTATGCTGATATATATAGAAACCGACTTTTCCTCAGAAACCTCTTGCCCGTTATTGCAGTTTTAGCACTTACCATTGCCGTAAACGCGGATTGGCTTTTGGACATCGTACCGGAACACGCCTTAAATAACTACTTAAAATGGGGGATGTACCTTGCCCAAATTACGGCATGGATATGGGTATTTATTCTTGTATGGCAAGAGGTTCATCGCGATGTGAAAACACACTTTTATTCATACCGAGCCATTGCAGAACACTGTAGACTCAGCCCGTTTTTATGGGCTGTAGGCTATAGCAACGCTAAACTCGGCACCGCCCCCTCTGATTCCAAAAACTCCCATACGGATAGTATTTGGTATTATCGACTGTTGACTCGAAACGCCGTTTTCTTTCCCGATGAAAAAGGGGGCAAACGCATCACCCTCAGCAAACAACGCATATCAGCTTGGCTTGCGTGGATAAAAAATGACTTCCTTATTGATCAACTTAAATACCACACCAGCCGAGTCAACCGCATTAAGAAACTACAAGAGCGGTTGAAAGATTGGGCTTTTAAAGTCTATCTTATCGGCACAACGGCGGTACTTATTCGCGGCATTTTGCATTTTTTGAAAGATACCAACAGCGCAACCTTTGACGATTGGCACGTCATTACTGTTGCCATTGCCTTTTCGCTGCCCACCATCGCGGCGTTTTTATCCTCCTATGATGCTAACTCCGGTTTTAGCGCCCAGCGCAATGCCTCTCAAGACATGCAAAACAAGCTTGACTCCCTCATTAAGGAAGCGGAGAATCTGTATCATCAAATCAACAATTCTCCCAGTGAGCACGACTCTCCGGAAGACGCCATTCGCCGTCAAATACTGGATTCCGAAGTCTCCTACACCCACATTTTAGATTTTTGCGAACGCACCTCAGGGCATTGCCTCGAAGAACTCCATGATTGGGTTAACACCTCCACCGGTAATTTGAATAGGCTGCTCTAATATAACTATGCACTAAAACTCGTTGTCGACATATTAATGAGAAAGGTATATTTATGAGCAGAATAATCATCACCTCTTCTTTGGGAAATTCATTCGACATTAAAATCGAAAGTTTTAGACAATTAACTCCCAATAAATTATTAAATAAACTGATTAGCGCGGGATACATAAAAGCACAAAGTTTCTGTATTCTGTACTGCTCATTGGACGAAAACAGCGAACAAATTCCCGCAGCGAAATACAATACTCCTCTCACTAAACTTGGATTCCATGACGGAAGCGTGTTGTTTCTTCGGGTAAAGCTAGATAAAAAATCAGTCACCTTTACTATTTCCATCCATCAGGAACATTCTTTTGGTAATTCGACCAGTTACCTCACTCCCTCACATGAATTCAAAAGAAAACACTCATTAAAGAGACTTCTTGCTTTCAAGAAATACTACAGCGACACCGGATTTGTAGAAGATCGTCTCCCCTTGGGAGCACTAATAATAAGAGCATTTAACTCATTCAGTAAGCTAATAATAGGAGCATTTAACTCATTCAGTAAGGTTATCCTTCATAGTTTGAGAAGATGGGCCCATAAGAAAGACCCAGTCTTCAGTTCCGTTTTTTGTCCGGCTGAAATAGGGTACAAATCCCACATGCTTGTGCAGGTATATCTTCACCTTTGGGAAGAAACTGACCTTGTACAATCATTAGCACGAGAATCACAAAAAGAGACCGAGCGCCGTGTCTTCATTCCTCTACAATGCCATCTGAAGCATGGAGATAAGGTAGATATCCTCCTGAACATCAATGGAGAATCGTTATTACACTCGGAAAAAAAGAGTATTATTTGGCAAGGTTCGTTTACAAAGTGCTCTTTTGCCTACTTTGTACCGGGTGATATCAAAGTGAAAGAACTGAACTGCAAGACCGTCCTCACCGTCAACGAAATTCCCATTGGAGAAATGCAATTCATCACCAAAATTGTTCGCAAACCTAGGTATCAGGTAGCAGAAGTCATCAACCGCAACTACAGAAAGATTTTCATTTCGTATGCTCACTTAGACGAAGACAGAGTGAATTTTCTGGCGCGTGGATTAAAAGTAGCGGGAATTGATCATTTCTTTGACCGCGAATATCTCAAAGCCGGAGACATTTATCCTGAAAAAATAAGAGATTACATCAATTCAGCGGACCTATTTATATTATGCTGGTCTAAGAACGCAGCTGCAAGCGACTATGTAACAAAAGAACGCACACAAGCTCTTTCCTTGGCCTATCCACAAAAGAAAGAAAATGCAACACTATCTATGTATCCTATCAGATGTTCTCCCCATGCGGAATTGCCGGACGATATGAAAGGGAACTATCACTTTGAGACAATTTCAAACAATTTGCCTCCAAGTTAAATCCACTTGTCCGAAGAAAAAAATTGTGGTAAAAGAGTGGAGACAATATGACGGAATACGGAGAATACGACATAGAGAAAGAGCCCGATACCCAAGGGAAGCGCTTGTACGCATGGCAAACAGCCATCGGACTTCAAGCGGTGGATGGGCTAAAAACATCCGACTTTCTCATGCAAACAGCACGCCGCAATATTGATGGCGACATCAGTATTGACGAAGCACGTCAGTTGATTCATGAATACTATGAAAGTCGCGAAATCCGCACTGCTCAGGAAAATGATGAACAAGTGGCGGATAAGGTGGCTGCCAACATAGCCAAGCTACTGGGCGAAGAGACTTTCAAATTAATGCCCGCTATTGTCGCCGAAATTCATCGAAGAATTTTTGAAGGTGTTTACGAGTTTTGCGGACAATTTCGCGAGGTAGATATTTCCAAAAAAGAATGGGTACTCAGAGGTGATACTGTTATATATACACCGGCTCCGGCAATCCTGGAATCCTTAGTTTGGGATATAGAACAGGAATTAAAATGTGATTACGACGCCATGACAATGGAACAAGCCGTACCCCACATTGCTCAATTCATTTCCGGGCTTTGGCAAATTCATCCTTTCCGAGAAGGCAACACTAGAACAACTGCAGTATTCCTCATTAAATACCTCCGATACATGGGATTTGCGGTTGACAATACCCCTTTTGCTCAGCATTCGTGGTATTTCAGAAACGCCTTGGTGCGAGCAAATTACCGAAACGCCCATCAGAAGATTAACAAGCAACCGGAATTTCTAGTCCGATTTCTGCGTAATGTCATGATGGGAGAGAAACACGAATTGAAGAATCGTTATCTCATCATCCCGGCGGCGAACACTCCCCCCACCGAACAAGTTACCGTACAAGTTCCATCAATTTCATCGGCAGAAATAACAGAGCCATATTCCGAGCCCATCAGGAAGTTAATCACCCTCATGGATACGCAGGCCTATTCCTTGCGCACATTGATGACTTTATGCAAAATCAAGCATAGACCTTCCTTTGTAGAAAACTACATAAAACCTGCAATATCAGAAGGCATCGTCAAACTTCTTCACGAAGATAAACCGAATCACCCGCGCCAAAAATACCTACTAACCATCAAGGGAAATCTTTTACACAACAGTTACTTGGCTGCCAAAATCACCTCTGATTAATCCCTACGACAATCCCGGAGAACGACGCCACCGTACAAGTAACCGTACAAGTAACCGTACAAGTTCAGAGCAAAAGAATTCCTGTTTTTCTGCTTGCAAAACTGCTATTTTTTACCATAATACAGGGCGAACCAAACTTCGTTCCCCGATATGAAATTTCCCCATTTTCTCACTACCCTGCTGGCGGCAGCTGTAACGAGTTCCGCCGGAGCAAGCGATGCACCGACGCTGAATCTGGGCGACATGCCGGATTCCTTCCTGTGGCATGTGCGCAGCATTACGATAAAATGCCATGATAATGACCCGAATTTGCTCCACTACAAAAGCGCAAAATTCCCCTATAAGTGGCGCTACAATTACGACAGGGACGGCACCCCTCCAGGCGGGCGAATTATTATGTTTCAAGCCGATGTGCTGGGGGATGAGCAGCCGGAATACGGACTGCTGCACACCCTGGAAGAACAGCCTCGCCACTGGCTTATATATGACAGCAACATGCAATACTGCGCTACACTTCCGAATCAGCAAGTACACCAGGCTGCACGGCAAAAGAAGCAGGTTATTACACAATACCTCACCACGCTGCATGAGCTGTTGAGCACGGACTCGCCCCGATGGTTAACAGAAGTGGAGCACGAAGGCTACCGGGATAACACAGAAAAAGGCATCGAATACAGTCGATACCTCACTCCCCATGAAGCGCTGACCAAGCTGAACGAGCATTTGGGAATTAAAAACGCACCCTCGGATACGGAAATACCTGCCCCGCTCTTCCCGACGCGCCTCAAACATTACAACGACATTACCAAACCGAAGAGCATCGAGATTATCACCATTGACATACCGGAGGGAGAGCTGCCGCTGCCAACCCTCAAATCCGCACCAACGGCACTGCTGCAACACTTATTGAATTCTGAATTCCATTTCGGATTCGGGGAGCAGAGCTCTCTTGATCCGGAGCTTACAGGCGAAACCATCGGCGGCGAGCTGCAGGTTAAGTTGCATGACCTATTTGGAGGGCCGGAGCCGGAATACCTCCTACACTACCACGCTCCGCTGTGTTATGGTGAGGAAGCTCCGAGCAACCCCGTCACCTTCATTTTCGACCACAAGGGAAACTATTGTTACACCATCAACAACGACCGATATGCGTGGGTGGCTCTTATTCACCCCATCTGGGCCGCCGTGAGAAAAGACGACTATACCTCTGCGGAAGATAGCTGGGAGGGAGACATGCACTTCCGGGGAGCGCGTATCGGTGGGTTACACCGCATCTGGCGTCAATTAGAGTTGCATGAGGATTACGCCCGCCTCGTCATCTGGGATTCATTCGATAGTTGGGATGAAAAGGAACCGGAGAAACACAGCACCCCGCCCCGCCAAACCGAGCTTATCTGCACCAAGGAGGGCAATTACCTCTCGCAATCCCTCTGCTCCGTAGGCAGGCCGAGCCACTTCCGCTACATGAACTTCGCACTCGTGCTCCAACGCATGTGCCATAGTGATATGAGGCAGCCGGAAGTACCACACCTATACTCCCCCTGCATCCGCACCTCCTTGCATGAGTTTCTGACCTCCGACAAACCGCGTTGGGTGCAAGATACCCTCGCCGATGATATGAAAAGCGCGGCGGATGCCTATACACAAGAAGAGGCACTGCGCGTACTTAAAGAAGAACTACAGCACAGAGGCATACAGCCACAACAGTAAACCATCGGGTAAATCCGCAATACGATAGAGTCCCACCCGCGCGGCTTTTTTCTGCGCGGGTGGACTTTTACTCTTCTGTAGGAGCCTCGCCGCTGACCAAGGAGAGCAGCTCTTGGGGGCTGAGATGCAGCAAAAGCTTCTCCAGCCCGCCGCTGAGTAGGGAATCGGCCATGGCACTTTTGCGCATAATCATGTTGTGGATATTCTCCTCGATGGTACCGCGGCAGATGAGTGGGTGAATGATAACGGGATTCTTTTGACCGATGCGGTAGGCGCGGTCGCTGGCCTGATTTTCCACCGCCGGATTCCACCAGCGGTCGAAGTGAATAACATGGCGGGCACGGGTAAGAGTAAGCCCGGTTCCCGCAGCTTTCAACGAAAGCACAAAGAAGCGGGGGCCACCCTCTGCCTGAAATTGCTCGACTAATTGTTTACGCTCCCCAATGGGAGTGCCGCCGTGCAGCATCAGGCCGGGAGCGCGGAATATCTCTGCCAAATACTCATGCAGCGGTTCTATCATACTGCGGTATTGGGAGAAGACCAAGCAACAATCCCCTGCCCGTGCAATTTGACGAGCGAGGTGCCCTAGGCGGATGAATTTTCCGCTTTCCACCGGGTCGTACCATCCCTCACCCACATACTGCGTGGGGTGGTTGCAAATTTGTTTCAGGCGCCCCAAGATGGGCAGCACCAGCGTGAGGCGCACTTTGGGATCAGGCTCAGCAATAACGGCGCGCAGCGTTTCCACCTCGTGCGCATACAAACGCGTTTGCTCCGGGGTGAGCAGACAGTAGGCAGCTTGCTCGGTTTTAGGCGGCAGCTCAGGCAACAAGGCGGGGTCGCTCTTGAGGCGACGCAGCATGAAGGGGCGCACCATGCGGCGCAAGGGGGTGTAATCACTTCCCATATCGCGCACCATGGCGTTGAATTCTTTTTCATTGCCCAACAAGCCGGGATTCAGAAACTCGAAAAGGCTACGGAGCTCTGCCAGAGAATTCTCTACCGGGGTACCGGTGATGGCAACGCGGCGTGCACTGCTCAACCGAGATACAGCACGGGCGCGTTGCGAATCCGCATTCTTGATGGCTTGAGCTTCATCCAAAACCAAGGCCGGATATTCCACAGCGGTCAGCAGCTCGTTACGCGTGGCAATGCCATACGTGGTGAGCGCCACATGCGAGCGACGCATGAGCCAGGCAGGGTTGGTACGCAAATAATTCTCGCCTTCTCTCCCCAAGGCATAGGGGTGCAGCATGGTTACTTGCAACTCAGGCGCAAAGCGGCGGAGCTCCTCTTGCCAGTTGGAGAGTAGCGATGCCGGGGCAATAATTAAAGCACAGCCCTTGCCCTCCCCCAAAACACCCCGGCGAGACAAATGCACCAGCCAACTGATAACTTGGAGCGTTTTGCCCAAGCCCATATCATCTGCCAAACAGGCACCAAAACCCGCCTCTGTTACATTCAACAGAAAGCGTACACCCTCGTGCTGGTAATGGCGCAGCGTTTTCTGCAACGAAGGCGACAAATCGGGCGCCTCTTGCCCAAATTGCAAATTGGACAAAGCCAAGGCCAGGCGCGCACTCAAGGCAAGGCGCATGCCGTCCTCCTCCGGCGGCAAATCGGGCAGAGCATCGTGGCGCTTACCTAAGAGATAACGCAGCCCCACGAGCAAGGGGATACCGCCGGCGGCCATGCGTGCAGCCTGCCGCCAACTATCCATGAGTTTCTGCAACTTCTCGGCATCCAAGCGAATCCACTCGCCACGAAATCGCACGAGCCCATCGTCATCCATCGCCAACAACTGCTGCAATTCTTCGTCGGTCAGTTGATAATCCCCCAGCACCACGCGCGGGTAAAAATATAAGAGGGAGTTGATGTTGACGGAGGGTGAAGCATCTGCCTTGCCGCCACCGGCCCCACCCTCTGCGGTGTCAAGCTGCACCTCGAGCTCAACACGCGGCGGACGATTCTTCCACAAATTCACCATGCGCGTTTCAATACCCGCAGCTTCCAGCAGGGGCATGGCTTCCAAGAAGCGGTACGTTTGCCGGGGCGCCCAGCCACATGGTTTATAGACGGCCTGCGAGTTGATGAGCTCTGCCAAAAAAGCATCCTGCGCAGCCACCTGCTTGAGCGGGCGCAGCAGTGCCAACAGAGCAGGACTATCGCCCGCCAACAAGCGGGCGGCCATGCCTAAGGGCGCATGCTTGGCGCGCCCATCTTGCCCAACCTTATGAACAAAGGTTGCTAAAAAGGCAAAGGGCGACTCCTGTGCGGCATCGCCGGCGTTTTCTGCCAAATGAAAGCAGAGCATGCCCAGCTGCTGCCAGCCCTCGCCTAAGCGGCTCAGCCATTCCTCTACCGTGCAGCATTCTTTACCGGCCAGCCATTCCACAGCCGGGTGCAGGCTCTCCAACCAAGCCGCCACATGGCTCATGGCTATGGGTAACCCTTCAATGGGCGGCAAACTTTCATACAATCGTACCAGCGCCGCCCCGGACAAACACAAAGCAGACTGTGCCTCCTCGCCACGGCGCAAGGCACGCAGATAGGCCATCATGCGCTCTCGGGCACGCTCGCGCAGCCACGCCAAGTCCGGGGTGGCTCCCACGGGTAATCCATAGCGCAGCAAATCGAGCATGCCACGCCCGGCGGAGGCGGCAAAGGCTCGCTCCAAGCGCGGCGCACAGCCGGCGGGTGTTATCCGCAAGCCTTGCTCCGTCTGTACTACGCTAATTTGCATGTGCGGGCAGGTACCGTTTATTTACCTAAGCAGAAGGTGGCAAACACGCGGGTGAGAATATCCTCCGTATCCACTCTGCCGGAAATAGAGCCCAAGGCATCCAGTGCAGCGCGGAGGTCGATATCCATCAGCTCGGGAGAGATACCGGAGGTAAGCCCCTCGCGAGCGGCGGCCAGGTACTCCAGCGCTTGCTGCAAGGCATAGCGGTGGCGGGTGTTGATAGCCGCCAGAGAATCCAGCTCGCCGCTGCGGTGCAGGAAAAGCTCGGTAATGGCCTCTGCCAATTGCTCATGCCCCTGCCCTGTGTGGCAGGAGATTCGCAGCGCCGGCACGTCTCCCCAGCCCGGGTGCTCCGCAAGGTCGCACTTATTGAGCAGCAGCATGTGCTTGGCTGCCGTTTCCGGCAGATTGGCCCGGGCAGGAGGCAAGGTGGCATCTGCCACTTCCAAAATGAGGTCGGCCTCTGCTCCGGCACGGCGACTGCGCTCCATACCGGCACACTCAATGGCATCGGCACTTTCATGCAATCCGGCGGTATCAATAAGGCGCAAACGCAAGCCGCCTAGGCTAACGCTTTCTTCGATGGTGTCGCGGGTGGTGCCGGCAGTATCGCTGACAATGGCTCGCTCGTAGCCCAGCAGCATATTAAGCAAGCTGGATTTGCCCACATTGGGAGCACCGATGATGGCTGTTCGCACGCCCTCGCGCAGCAGGCGCCCCTCATCTGCCGTGGCTAAAAGAGCGCGCAACTCGGCGGCAACTCCATCCACCGCAGCCACCAGCTCTTGGGTGGTATCCGGGGCTATATCTTCCTCCGGAAAGTCGATGTAGGCCTCCACATGCGCAGCTACGGAGATAAGCCTATCCACCGCCGCCTCCACCTTGCGAAAGATGGCACCATGCAACTGGTTTTGGGCGGCACGCAGGGCTAAATCGCTGCCGGCATTGATGACATCCATCACGGCTTCGGCGCGGGTCAAGTCCATGCGCCCGTTTTCAAAAGCGCGACGGGTAAACTCTCCGGCTTCGGCCGGGCGTGCTCCGCATTGTAATAAGCGCTCCAATACACGGCGAGTCACCAACATGCCGCCGTGGCAAGAAAGCTCCACAACATCTTCACCGGTATAACTGGCGGGCCCCACAAAGCGGGTGACTACTACCTCATCTATGACACGCGCCTGCGCATCGCGCACGTACGCGAGGGTGGCGCGCCGTGGTTCCGTTATCTTACCGGTACAGGCCTGCAATACCTCTGCGGCTTGCGGCCCGCTCATGCGAATAACGGCTATGGCACCGCTCCCCGGCGGTGTGGCTATGGCGGCTATGGTTTCGGAGCTGTGCATATCTGCCCCCAGCTTCTCATAATCTGCCGGCGTTTGCAACTCATTTCTTTGATTTCGCCACGGTTTTGTGAATAACTTGGACCTTGAACTCAAAAAAAATGCATCTTCATTGAATCACCTCAAATATGATAGGAAATTTTTGTTAAACATTGTAAATCTTTTAATTATAAAAGCAATCAACTAGGCGTAATAATGCACAAAAGACACCAAACGCTCTAAAAAAGCACTCATTACGTTATTTTAGGCTTGCCAAGTGAGAAAAAATCTGTAAAATGTGCGTGCCCCTTCCTACTCTTGGAAGCGGGAACTTCAAAACAATCAAAACTAGTCAAGATCATTATGAAGACCATCGCTATTCTTGCCCTCGCCGCCGCCGCTCTCGTTTCCTGCCAGCAGCAGCAGCAGCAGCAGCAGCCTGTAGAGCAGGAGACTGTTGTAGAGGTTGTAAAGACCAAGAAGTAATTGACCCAAAGTAAGCTTTTGCTTACCATCAATTTACGATAGCACGCCTGAGAAAACTCAGGCGTGTTTTTTGTTACTTGACCCCACGCAGGAGCTTTGCTACAATCGAGCCATGGCCTATCTGGAAATCGAGCACGCGTGTGTGCACTACCCTGTGCGCAATACTTGGGGAACGACAGGAGAGCTTGTGCGTGCAGTGGATGATGTGTGCCTGAGTTTGGAAAAAGGCCGCATTTTGGGCTTGGTGGGCGAATCCGGTTGCGGTAAATCCACTCTTTCGCGCGCCATTATGCAGCTGCAGCCCCTGACCGGCGGGCGCATTGTATTGAATGGCACGGATTTAAGCACCCTCCCCGGCCGTGAGATTCGGCGCAGAAGGACGGATTTTCAGATGGTGTTCCAAGATCCCTACGCCTCGCTCAACCCTCGCATGAGTATTTTGAGCACCTTGGCAGAAGCACTGAGCACCCGCACACCTTTGCGCAAAAGTGAGCGAGAAGAAGCCGTGGCCGAGCTGATGAACCGCGTGGGACTGAGCCCGGAGCACATGTACAAATACCCGCATGAGTTCTCCGGCGGGCAGAGACAGCGCATTGCTATTGCGCGCGCCATTGCCCCGCAACCGGCACTTTTATTGGCAGATGAACCGGTATCTGCGCTGGATGTTTCCATCCAAAGCCAAATCCTTAACTTGTTGACGGATTTGACGAAAGAAATGGGGATTAGTATGATTTTTATTTCGCACGACTTGTCGGTAGTGCATTACATTGCAGATGATATTGCCGTCATGCAGCGCGGAAAAATTGTAGAATACGGCACGGCTGACGCCATTTTCCACACTCCACAACACCCCTATACTCAAAACCTTCTGGCATCTGTCCCGCGTTTGAATTAAGTAACAACACAATATCTTAGCGCGGCGCATACACAATTCCTGCTTGATTTCATGGCGGAATCAGGTAAGATATAACGTATATTATCTGCATGGCAGCTCTCTCTACATACATTCATTTGGCGCTCGGAGGATTAGCCCTCTTGGCGAGCGATGCGGTGTATGCCCAATCATTGAGTGGTGCCACCCCGGTTTCTCAGAGCTCTCGCAAGAAAAAACCGGCAGACCCGGCAGAGTACTTTCTTGTAGCGTTCGGCCTGTGCAGCGATGCTGAAAAGCTTGCCACCGCAGGCAATTACGTTGAAGCCCTCAAAAAGAGCCGCCAGGCGGAAAAGGTGCTTGCCACCATTGTGCGCGATTACCCGAATTGGAAGCCGGAGATGATTCGATTCCGCCGCGAAAAATTGGCTGCGGCCATGGCTGAATACAAGCAGGCCTCTGCCAATGCACCGATTCCGACCGGTAAGCAACCGGGCAAAACACTGCCGAAGATTGATGGCCTTGGCATACCCAACATGCCGGAGCTGCCGGAAACAGGGCGTATTATTGACCCCGACAGCGTGGTACTACCGAACTACGACACAACGGATAAGGAACTTTACAACACAATTGCACGCCTTAAGGAAGAGTGCTCCCGAATCTCCCGCGCTTACACCGAGCTGGATGAGCAGTACAAAAAGGTACAGAAAGACCTGGTTGCTTCTCAACTGGACATGAAGATGTACAAGGAGCGCTATGAGAACCTGCAGCAGGAGATTGCCAAAGAGCGCACCGTGAGCAATGAACTGGTTGCCTCGTACGCCAAGAAATTAGCAGAAACGGAAGAAAAGCTGAGGGAATCCGAAAAGGCTCGCGAGGAAGCGGAAAATCGCGCTGCCGAGCTAAGCTCTCAGTTGGCTGAAACGCAGGCAGAGTTGGAGCGTGTGAAGAAGGAACGCGATGAGCTGAAGGCTGAAAATGAGCAGCTGCGCGCCATTGTGGAACTTAATAACCCGGAAAAGACCAAGGCCTTGTTAGACCAAAACCTGACCTTGGCAGAACAACTTAAACAGGCACGTGAACGCGTGGCTGAGCTGGAAGCCGCTGCTGCCGGTGCCGCTGATGAGAATGATGTGCTCAACCAGCAAATTGCCACGGCTCGCGACGAGGTGGAGCAACTGCGCGAACAGTTGGGTGCCATTTACGACGAAAACCGCGGCTACCGCCGCCGTGTGTCGGACTTGACGGAGCGCCTGAACAATTTGGAGGCCGCTGCGGCTGCCCAAGCTGCCCAACCCACGGTAGACCCCGCCTTGGTGGAGGAAACGCAGGTACTGAAAGACATTATCGCCAAACAGCGCCGCACCATTGAGATGCAGGAAGAAGGCCGACAAATGCTGCTGGATACCTACAAACAGCTGAAAAATGAGAATGCGGAAATGGTGGCTCAGTTGCAAAAGCTGGACGACGAAAGTAAGCTTGAGTTGACTGATGCCGAGCGCCGCATGATTGAGTCTATTCGTGCCGGCGAGAAGAACGAGCCCCAGGAAGACGCAGACGGCACTGCCGCCGTGCGCCGCAGCCTGGCGATTGAAACACTTACCAAGCAAGCTGATAACGCCTTTAATAAGAGCCGATACACCGCGGCAGAACAATTGTACCGCACGCTGTACGATTACCAGCCGGACCATGTTCCCTGCTTGGTAAACCTTGGCACTATCTTGCTGTACCGCAATAAGTGCGAGGAAGCAACGGAGTTTTTAACCCGTGCTACCCGACTTTCCCCGGATTTGCCGATTTCTTACTTCCTGGCCGGTATTTGCTACTACCGCATGGACCGCATGGAAGAAGCGGAGCAGATGTTTATTTATACGATTGAGCTCGATCCGGCCAATGCCGAGGCCTTCTTCTATTTGGCCAACATTGAGGGTATTTCCAATCGCATTGAACCGGCTCTGAGCCACTTTGCTGCCGCTGTGAAGCTGAAGCCCAGTTTGGCCGATGCCCATTACAACATGGCTCGCTTGTATGCTGAGATGGGGCGCATTCCGGACGCCGCCCGTGCCTACGACCGTGCCGTGCGTGCAGGCGCCGAGCCCGATACCGAATTTGAAAATTACCTGCGCAACCACCCGGATAACGCCAATACTCCCGGCGATGACTTGGTGGAGCAGATTCAACCGGAAACGGAAGCTCAGCGCCTGAAACAACAGCACCATCCGGATAGTGTGGAGCCTGCGGCGGACGGAGAACAACCGGCAACGGACGGTTCAACAGAAAACATTGATGGCGAACAGACGCCGAACAGTGAAGACGCCACGGAACCGGAGGTGCAGGAAGACCCCATTGAGGCCCAGCGCCGCTCCGTTATGGAGGAGATTGCTCGCCTTACCGCCACGGGTACCAAGGCGGCACCGACCCCCTCGGATGCCGGCCGCAGCACCACGGTGGATAAATCGCGCTTCAGCACCACAACGGTGCGCGTGAAAAAAGGCAAACGCACCAAGCGAGTGAAACTGCGCCTGAAATTGCCTGCAACTCAACGCATCCGCGAATCCGGCGGAGAGATTAAGGAGCTTAATCCGCCGGAACCGGAAAAGAAGTTGAAACAGACGCGCAGCAAGCGTAATTGATACCTCAATTAGCTGTTTTTGAGCGCAAAAAATCCGTTGCGCATGCAATTTTTAACTCGCCAACGGAGCGCTGTTGTGCTAGTATGAGCGCAGTAACACTTTCTCTCGTCATGCGTTTTATCATCAGATATACGATTCTCATCTGCACGTTGGCTACGGCTTTGATTTGCCAATCTCATGCAACGGAGTCCACTCCTAACGTGCGTCCGGAAGCAGCAGATATGATGTCTCTTACCGATGAAGGTGCCAAAGACCAACCGAATACGGAGACTAAAATTAAAGAGACTTATATCGAACAGTCTAATTTGCCGGCGGAAGCAAAAAATGTACTCCGAAAGGTGGCTCCGTACATCAACTTCCATGTGCTCCGAGGGTACATGAACCTGACGGAGCACCACGCCTTTGACGGCCACACTCCTCTGGAGCACGCACGCATGCGAGTCAACTTCCTGCCCCCGCCCAATGGTATTCCCTGCCCCGACTGCGGCGAGCTGGTGTGGAACCGCAAGAAAGATGAATTACCGGCATGGACCTGCCACTACACCGGCAACAACGAGCAGTACTCCCGCTTCCCGATTCCGCTGCGCCTGTATGCCCAAGGGGAGCAAGGCATGTCTCTTTGGCAAAAGCTGTGTTACCGCGTGGAGGTGGACCCCTTCAACCTGGCCGCTACGATTATCTTTTTCATGGCCATTTTGCACACCTTCTTGGCACCGAAGATTTCTTCCTACGCTCACCATTTAGAGAAAAAGCACAAGGAATCTCTCCGCGCTCAAAAATTCCGTATCGAGCACCCGGAGCAGCGCTTGCCGGTCTCCTTTACCTCCACGATTCTGCATTTCTTGGGCGAGGTAGAAGTAGTGTTCGGCTTATGGGTGATTCCGTTTGCCTTGGTATGCGTTAACTATTACTCGATGGAGGACTTCCTGAAGTACATTGACCACGATGTGGTCTTTACGGAAGCCATGTTTGTGGCTGTAGTGATGGTGATTGCAGCCTCCCGCCCCATTTACCGTTTGGCAGAAAACACACTGAAGAAGGGCGCCGCCTTGGGCAAGGGAACTCCTGCCGCTTGGTGGCTCTCCGTGCTCTGCATTGCACCGCTGTTGGGCTCTTTCATTACAGAGCCCGCCGCTATGACATTGGCCGCCATTTTGCTGAGCAAGAAGATTTACCAACTGAAGCCCAGCGCCGGCCTTTGCTATGCCACGCTGGCACTGCTCTTTGTGAACGTGTCCGTAGGTGGCACACTGACCCACTTTGCCGCCCCGCCCATTGTGATGATTTCCGAGAAATGGAGATTCGGATTTGACCACATGATTATCAACTTCGGGTGGAAGGCCGTTGTAGGCATTATCATCTCCAATATCCTGTACTTCATGATTTTCCGCAAGGAGTTCAAGCGTTTGGAAGAAGTGCAGCGCAGCCAGATGGCATTTGAACACGCAGTACCCACAACATGGGAAGACCGCCAGGACAATATTCCGGTGTGGGTTTATGTGGTTTCCATTGCCTTCTTGGCCTGGACGGTATACTTCAACCACCATCCGGCCTTGTTTATGGGTGGATTCATGTTCTTCTTGGGCTTTACCTTAGCCACGCCACAGTACCAAAACCATGTAACCATCAAGGTGCCGCTGCTGGTAGCCTTCTTCCTTGCCGGCTTGGTAACGCTGGGCGGTGTGCAAGGTTGGTGGATGGAGCCTGTGCTGCAAGCCCTCTCAGAAATGGGTGCTACTGCTACCATGGGTGTTGCCAGCATTTTGACGGCCTTCAACGATAATGCCTCTGTAACCTACCTTGCCAGCACGGTACCCGGGCTGCAGGAGCAGATTAAATACGCCATTGTTGCCGGTGCTGTAACGGGCGGTGGCTTGACGGTGATTGCCAACGCCCCGAACCCGGCCGGCCAGGCTATTTTGGGTAAGTTCTTCAAGGGGGGTATTAATGCCATTCAGCTTTTCCTGTGGGCATTTATTCCCACCACTATCATGTTCCTGATGTTCCTGCTTACCTGCCCCTCAGCTCAAGAGCAAGAGGCGCCTGCCGCACCGCAAGCCCCTGTAACACAAACCACTGTTGAGAACCAGCAATAACGCTTATACACAATATGTTTACCGGAATTGTTGAATGCACCGGCAAAGTATTGAAACGCGTTCCCGTTGAAAAGGGAGCCCGCTACACTATCGAGATTCCCTTTGCTGCGGAGCTTTCTTTGGGCGACTCGGTAGCGGTGAATGGTTGCTGCCTGACGGTGGACCGCATCAACGGCAACGAGGTGGAGTTTGACTTGCTGACTCAAACGATGCGTGTTACCTCTTTGGGCACGCTGGTTGAAGGTTCCCTGTGTAATTTGGAGCGCGCCATGGGCAGCAATGGCCGATTCGGAGGCCATTTGGTGATGGGCCATGTGGATGCTACCGGCACGGTCACTTCGATTACTCCGGTGGGGCAAGACCACATGGTGAGTATCAGGATTCCGGCCGAATACCTGCGCTACACCATTGATAAGGGTAGTATTTGTATTGACGGCATTTCGCTGACGATTGCCTCGATTCACGCCGCAGAAAGTGAATTAGAATTCTGGATTACGCCGCACACTTGGCAGCGCACCATCATGCACACCTACAGCAGCGGCACCGTTGTGGATATTGAGGTGGACATGATTGCTAAGTATGTGGAAAAGATGTTCCGCCCCTCCTGATTTTCCTTCCAAATGAGCCATGGGTTGGATTTTTGATACCGTTGCTGTTGTCCTCTTTGTTATAGGAGGGCTCTTTGCGGTGGAGAACTGGCGCGCATGGCTCTATAATTCTTTTAAGCGCGAAGAGGGCGATACCCCTGCCCGCTATTACCCTCTGGTAGGGTGTATTGTTATGTTTTATGCCCTGAGCTTGGTGTTGCGCCCGGGGTATGAATTATGGGCTTTTACCGCCTTGGTGCTCGATTTTGGCTGTATTCCGCTGGCTATCACCTGCCTGTGGCGAGGGCTGAAGAGGCACAAGTGAGCGATAACCCACAAACACCCTCGAAAAATTGGCTTGAAAGCTCGGCGTCTTTATGGTAGAAGATACGAGTATGTTGAAACACACCATCTTTAGTTTGCTGGCGTGTGGCCTTGTGATGGCTACAGAAAGTTTTGATTCCTTGCCCGGCGGTAATCTTACCAACGGCGAGACCATCTACGGTGCCTTAACCGCGGCTCCGGGTCATGCAGAAATTACCAAGGGCAAGGGCCGCACAGGTGCTGCTGCTCTGCGTGTTTTGGGGGGCAAAGACAAGAGCGTTACCATTGCGCTGGAAAAGCCCTTAACCAAAGAAACACCTTGCGATTTTTGGGCTGAGCGCTGGACCAGCCGCGCCCCGTTTGATTTCTCCTTCATCGCCATTACCCCGGAGGGTGAAAAGCAACTGGTACACAACAACAATATAGGGGTTGGCGGATATCGTTTGCATGCTGAGGCGAAGCTTCCGGTCGGCACCACGGCGGTTAAGTTTGTTTGCACTTCCGATGAAAAGGGGGGTATTTTGATTGATGATTTCAGCATTATGGATGGCCCCATGGTCATCAAGTCCGTAACGGGCATTAATCCGGGCGTATACCCCATCATGAAACGTGCCCATTTCAACCCCGTCATGGGTGTGGAGATTAAGACCGGCGGCTCAACCGATCCGAAGAGCTTGGACAAAGTGACGCTGAAGGTGGATAACCCGGACAACGTGGAAAGTGTAACGATTCGCACCGGCAATGATAAGGGCATGGATTTTAGCCACAGTGTTGTGTTTGGCAGCGCTACACCGAATGCCGATGGCAGCGTGACAGTTGAATGCAATGGGCAGGTACCGTCCGGCCAGAGCTATTTATGGGTGGATGTGAAGCCCACTGAGCAATGTCTGGTTGGCGGCACCATCACCTTCAGCGACATGGTGACCACCATTGACGGCACAACATACCAAGCCGAGTTGGAGCCCGTGACACAGCGAGTAGGCTATTTGGTGGCCGTGCCCGGAGAGGCTGTGCAAAACCAAACTGCCGGAGGAGAGCGCGACAGTATTGCTTTCCGTATTCCGGGATTGATTCGCTCCAAGAGTGGCGCTTTGGTGGGCTGCTTTGATGCCCGCTACACGCACGAGGGCGACCTGTGCGCCGATATTGATGTGGCCGTGGTGCGCTCTACCGATGGTGGCCAAACCTGGACCAAGCCTTATGTGGGCATGGATGCCGGCCCCGGCGGCGATAACGGCTGTGGCGACCCCTGCATTGTGCAGGACAAAACCGGCCGCATTTGGATGCAGGCCCTTGCTTGTCACTTCTCCGGCGGTGCTTCACTGTGGACTTCTAAGACCGGCTTTGACCCGAAATCTACCGGCCAATGGGAAATGACCTACAGCGACGACGATGGCAAAACTTGGGCCAAAGAGCACGTGAATCCGACTCGCCAAATTAAGAAGGATGAATGGACAACCATTTTGGCCGGCCCGGGCAATGGTATTACGCTGAAGGATGGCACGATTGTTTTCCCGGCTCAGATTTGGCAGCGCGGTGCCAACCCGCAGTGCATGAGCACCATTTGCTACTCCACAGACGGTGGCAAAAACTGGGTATACGGCAACGGCGTGCCGCACAGCACCTCTGAGTGCCAGGTAGTAGAGCTGAAGGATGGTTCCATCATGATTAATTGCCGCAACGAAGCCCGCCAAGGCAAGCGCATTGTGTACGTTACCAAGGATTTAGGCAAGACCTGGCAGCCGCACTCCACCAACCTCAAGGACCTGCAGGAACCGACCTGCCAGGGGTCTGTGGTGAAGGTGAAGACGAAGAAGTACGGCGAACTGATGCTCTTCTCTAACCCCAAGAGCGGTGGCCGCAACCACATGACCATTCGCACCTCTCACGATGACGGCAAGACTTGGAATGAAGGCTACCTGTACGATGTGCGCCAATGCATGGGGTACTCCTGCATAGCCATGACGGATGCCAACCATGTGGGTATTTTCTACGAAACCTGCCACAACAACGGCAAAAACGGCTGCCGTGGCATCGGCTTTATTCGCATTCCGCTGGAAACCGTTGTAACCGGCAAGGAAGTCCCCGCCAAGAAGGCCAAAATCGGAAAGAAGAAGTAACCCCTCTTCCCGCCCTTCCCCTTTCAACACCGCAACGCTCCCCGTTGCGGTGTTTGTGCATAAGCAGGCTGCATACGCAATACTGAGATGAAAGCTGAGTGAATACTGAAGCTCGCAAGAATTGGCTTGCCAACGCAGGGCTTACATGCTAAAACTATTGGCGCATGAAAGACACCTTCACTCAATTCATTCGCCTGGGCTTTGTTATCTTAGCCTTGGGCACCGTTTTGTATTGGGTGGAGCGCACATGGTTTGCACCAAACCGCGTGATTTGCGAGCAAGCAGAGCTGGATGCTGCCGGCAAAGGGCATATCTGCTGGCAAACACTCATGCAACAGTACAACAAAGGCGACATTATTTGGATAGATGCCCGCAGCTTGGCCGACTACGAAAAGAATCGCCTTGCCGGCACCAAATCCTATCCCCTGCGTCCCGGCCCGCAGCGCGACGAGCTTTTTCACCGCATTGAAGAACGCCTCTTCCAAGCCACCGACAGAGGCGAGTGCATTGTGGTCTTCTGCACCGCCTCCTGCACGGCATCCGATGAAATTGCCTCCTACCTTAAAAACGAGGGCGGCCTCGATGCCCCCATCCACATTCTCAGCGGTGGCTGGGATACCATCAAATCCGAATCCCCCACCATGCTGTTGGTGAGGTGAATATGTATAAATGCGCGCTCTATCCCCCTCTTATACAGCAAAAAGGTTGACAAAGGGGGTGGGAGGTACTACAATATCGCGCCCGTTGAAGGGGTAGAGACCATTATGTACAATACAGATTTCAAAAACCGACTAGTTACGGACCTTGCCGCGCTGAAGGAGGCAGGTTTGTACAAGCAGGAGCGCTACATTGCCACACCGCAATACTCTGAGGTGGGCCTGCATGATGGCAGCAAGGTCATCAACATGTGCGCCAATAACTACCTTGGCCTTGCCAACCACCCCGAGCTGGAAAAGGCAGCCAAGGACGCCATCGACCGCTGGGGCTTCGGCATGGCCTCCGTGCGCTTCATCTGCGGCACGCAGACCCTGCACCAGCAGCTCGAGGAGCGCCTCAGCGCCTTCCTCGGCATGGAGGACACCATCCTCTTCGGCTCCTGCTTTGATGCCAACGGCGGCCTGTTCGAGGCCCTTTTGACCAAGGAAGACGCCATCGTCTCCGACTCCCTCAACCACGCCTCCATCATCGACGGCGTGCGCCTTTGCAAGGCCGCCCGTTACCGCTATGCCAACAACGACATGGCAGACCTCGAGGCCAAGCTGCAAGAGGCCAAGGCCAACGGCGCCCGCACCATCCTCATCTCCACAGACGGCGTGTTCTCCATGGACGGCATCGTTGCCAGCTTGGACAAAATCCACGAGCTGGCTGAGAAGTACGGCGCCCTCGTACACTTCGACGAATCCCACGCCACAGGCGTACTCGGCGCCCGCGGCCGTGGCACGCACGAGCATTGCGGACTGTTCGGCAAGGTAGACATCACCACCGGCACCTTCGGCAAGGCCCTCGGCGGCGCCTCCGGCGGCTACGTATCCGCCCGTAAGGAGGTGGTAGACATGCTGCGCCAGAAGTCCCGCCCCTACCTGTTCTCCAACAGCGTCATGCCCGCAATCGCCGCCACCACCATCAAGGTAATCGACATGCTCGAGGCCTCCACCGAGCTCACCGAGCGCGTGCAGCACAACGCAGCCTACTTCCGCAAGGGCATGGAGCAGTGCGGCTTCAAGCTCGCCGGTGCCGGCCACGCCATCGTACCCGTCATGTTGGGAGACGCCGCCCTGTCTCAGCGCTTCAGCAACCGCTTGCTCGAGCTCGGCGTATACGCCATGGGCTTCTTCTACCCCGTAGTACCCAAGGAGCAGGCCCGCATCCGCACCCAGCTCTCCGCCGCCCATACCGAGGAGCAGCTGGATCGCGCCATCGCCGCCTTCGCCCAAACCGGTCGCGAGCTCGGCGTCATCTAATCCCCCATTTTACACAAAACACTTCACCCCAAGCCCCATGCCGCACAGCACACGCGGCGTGGGGCTTTTTCTCACCGCCTCCCCCACAGCAAAACCACCCGTCCCGCATTCCACCCCATAATTCCACAGAAAACACTTGCAAAAGAGCAGGAATATGGCATACTGACAACACGGAAGCACTCCATCCATCCTTCCCCCCCCCTCCACAGCCGCAGCAACAGTTATGTACACCAGCCTGTTCGACATCTTTTCCATCGGCATCGGCCCCTCCAGCTCACACACCATGGGCCCCATGCGCGCCGCAGCAACCTTTGTGGCAGACCTCAAGCAACAAGGCAACCTCCACCACACCGCGCGTGTACACGTCAACCTGTACGGCTCCCTAGCCCTCACCGGCGAGGGGCACGGCACCCCCGGCGCCATCGTCTACGGCCTCCTCGGGCTCGATGCCGAAACACTCGACCTGAGCACCGACCACATCGGCCTCGTCCAATCCGGCCAAAGCCTCCTGCTGGGCGGAGAGCACCGCATCCCCTTCACCATCGAGCAAAACATCAGCCTCGAGTACGACATCACCCTGCCCGAGCACGCCAACGGCATGCGCCTGCGCGCCTGGAACACCGCCAACGAACTCCTGCACGAGGAATACTTCTTCTCCATCGGCGGTGGCGCCATACGCCGCCGAGCAGAAATGGGCGACACCCCGCCCCTTGCCCCCCGCGTACCGTACAACTTCAACTCCTGCGCCCAGCTCATGGCTATCTGCCGCGAAGAAGAAAAAACCATCGCGCAAATCATCATGGAAAACGAAAGCGCCCTGCGCTTCCGCCAAATCGTGCGCAAACGCATGCAAGCCATCTGCAACATCATGAGCCAAGCCATAGACCGCGGCATCGCCACCCCCGGCGTCCTCCCCGGCTCGCTCAAGCTCAACCGCCGCGCCCCCATCATCTACAAACGCCTCGAGCACCTCTTCCACAAAAACGAGACGGACGCCCTCACCATCATCGACTGGATTAACCTGTGGGCCTTCGCCGTGGCAGAGGAAAACGCCGCCGGCGGCCGCGTCGTCACCGCCCCCACCATGGGCAGCGCCGGCATCCTCCCCGCCGTCCTCCGCTACTTCGAGCGCTACGGCGCCAAATCCTCCCCCTACCAGCTCGAGCAAGGGCGAGAGGTATTCCTCCTCACCGCCTCCGCCATCTGCTGCCTCTACCGCGCAAACGCCTCCATCTCCGGCGCAGAGGTAGGCTGCCAGGGCGAGGTAGGCGTAGCCTGCTCCATGGCCGCAGGCGGCCTGGCAGCAGCCATGGGCGGCACCCTAGCCCAAATAGAAAACGCCGCAGAAATCGCCATGGAGCACAACCTCGGCCTCACCTGCGACCCCATCTGCGGCCTCGTCCAAGTCCCCTGCATCGAGCGCAACGCCATCGGCGCCGTCAAAGCCGTCAACGCCACCCGCCTCGCCCTCCGTGGCGACGGCTCGCACTACGTCAGCCTCGACAGCGTCATCGCCACCATGGACGAAACCGGCCGCAACCTGCACGCCGGCTACAAAGAAACCGCCCTGGCCGGCCTCGCCAAAAACGCCCTAACCTGTTAAAAATCCACAACATAAAAAATAGAAAGGCGCACCGCATGAAAATAAGAGCCTTGCACCCTTTGCTGTGCGCTTTCAACCTCATCTGGCTGCTCCACCCCGTAGCAGCCACCGCCCAAACACCGCTGCCGACAGAGCAAGCGGGCAGCCACCCTGCCGTGCAGCTCTCCCCGCTAGCACAGCAGCTCGCACAATGTGGGGAAGACGCCGCAGGCCTCCGCGCCCGCCTGCAGCTCATCCTAGCACAAATCGCCCAATCCCCCGCCAGCTACCACGTAGACGGCCTCACCGTGCCGAACCTAGACCTCGTACCCATCACCGTAGAACAAGGCGACGGGCGCCACCTAGGCGGCGCCCAATGGGCCGCCAGCAACACCATCGTCAAATTCCGCATGAGCTTCTTCACCGCCGCCCTGCCCCCGGCAGAGGGGCAGCACGGCCCATTGCTGCGCGAAATAACACTCACCGACACCCTAGTACACGAGCTGGCACACTGCTTCTTCTACTCCCGCTACCCCAAACTCGCCAAAGTACAGCAGGGCACCCCCCTCACCATCTGCGAAGGGCATGCCATCCACGCCGCCCGCACCTTTATACAGCAGCACTACTTCGGCACCACCCCCATGCCCGCAAACTATTACGAGGGCACCCTCCTCAGCCCCCGCTATGCGCGCCTCTACCGCGCCTTCCGCGCCCTCTATTTGGATGCCGACGGCCACGTCCTGTGGCACAAGGTAGACGCCGCAGAGCTGCGCCACGCCCCCGCAGGCTACACCCTCCGCAACCGCGTGCAGGAGTCGGGGTATTAAAACAGCGGCAGCACAGACGGCGAAAATTCGATTTTTTCGAATTTTCTCATGCTATCATGATTTCATCCTCAGAAAGCCTCAGCACCTTAGCCTTATACCCTAGTAATACATAATAATTTTCTTATTTGATACTTGCTTTTCGTAAAAAAATAGGTACTCTCAGAGCAAGTTCATCCGTTAACAAGAACAGATAACCCTCCTACTCTAAAAAAATCATGATAAATCAAACTAGTAACACATTGTGTACATACTACAGTCCGCAACAGTGGTCAACATTCATTGAGAATGTAATAAGAGAACTATCCCCCTTGATACACAATGCAGACGATATATACCAAATAGAAGATGAATTGTGCAAAAGGATAGATTTCTCTCTCCACCTGCTACATAACATTATCAACCTCTTTTATCAGCGTATCCCAAATACTGAAGAGTGTCATGATTTTGCAGAACACATTGCCTCCGAGCTAAAATCAATTATTCATCAACAAGCAGAAATCGCCCGACAACAGAGGTATCAGCACTTTACTCATCGTACAATGTTCCTCTGAATCTAGGGTATCATTAAAGCTGAGCTGAACACTTACACCCAGTTTCCCGGCATCACTACGCTGGGCGGCACCATGCTGCCACCCAGCGCCTGAGTGAGCACGCTCTCCGCCCCTCTATACGCGCCTCTACCGCACCTTCCGCGCCCAATATCTGGATACCACCGGCCGCATCCAGTGGCACCAGGTAGACGCCGCAGAGCTCCGCTACTCCCTACCCCCGCAACCGCGTGCAGAAGAGAGAGAGGAAATTCGGAAAATCCGAATTTCCTACCATTGTCCAACATGTGCATATTTTGCACATGTTGAACTAACTTTTACAATGATTTTTAGTATTTTGCGACATAGAACTTTTAGTTCCATGTTCGTTTCTACCGATAAATGCCATATAACACAAAACTCGAGCAACACATCAGCTACCCATTAACTAACCCTCGTTGCCCGCTTATTATTAACACAGTAGCCAACAGCTATAATAACATACGGATTATAAAAAGGCGACAGGGAAGCCAGTGTCTGTTTTCATAGCATCGTGAAACGTGGTTGTTACCATTTTGGAAATAACCACATCCTACACAAGTTCACTCTCATAAAAAATGTTTTTAAGATACTTGCTGATAGCCAAAACTTGACCATCATACAGCTCCGCCATGACCTTTTACGTCCGTCACTAAGAGTCATCTTCTATACTTCAGTCTTTTAATAAATCGTAAGGATTATAATTCCACGTATTTTCAAATTGACTGGAAACTTCATGCACAGAATACGAAAAACCGGAATTTTTATGTTTTACGTCCCTCACAATTTGCAAAAATGACTCTAGACTAGAATTAAAATCCAAAATGCACCTGAGTTCTCTCCCTGCCCGAGAAAATGAGTAAAATCCATATTTTATAGTTGAATTCTTGCATGCGCTATTACCTTTTATTAAGCATACGTATTTTTCGTTATGTAACGAAACTTTTTTATCATCTTCAATATAGATGCTCTGTACTAAACTTTCAGCTGACAATAATCCAGCATCAGCTAATGAAATAATATCGTACACATCTATCCCATTTGACTGTAAAATATTACCATCGCTATACAATATTGGGCCTCTCGATGATAATATTGCCATTTCATTTACCTTTTGAAAAAGTACAGCATCACGTTTGGAAAGGAACCTTAACACATCTACCGTTCGGAGAGAAAAAGAACCAGGTTGCTTAATTTCTCCAGCAAGAACACGAGCCCACGTTTTTTGAACATCCTCATCGCTCACACCACTTGCGTAATCAAAAAAACGCATCATCCAATCATTATCCACAGGAGTATCCGGCACATTTTCTTCCTGCTGCAGTTCAACCGCAGCATCCCTCACAATACTCTCGATATTAATCTGCTTTGTCAACTCTTGATATTTAACCCGTCCAGCTGCACGCTGAGCAAGGCTCTGTACATCCTGACTATCAATTAAAACTATCCCCTCTTGGTGCCCAATCGGAATATCCCCATTTTTGTAAACAGCCTCAGCAATCACCCTTAATTCTTCAGCTTTCGCCTTTGCCATTCGTCTCACATGTATCGGTTCGTATAATTTACCACAACCTGCACACACAGCTTCAATCAATTTACATAATGGCTGCGACAACGCATTTGCCACTTCGGCTACCCCTAAAACATCCCCCATGTCTATTATTCCTCTCTTCGCATACACAATTTACGTGTTTAATTTTATATTAATCTTTTGGATTACTCAAGCCTCTTCTTAGACCTATTGATTGTTTATCTGTTTTTTTGTACAGTTCTTTGTTCTTTTGTTTAGAATCTCCCTCACACTTCCCCAATCACCTCTGCCAGACTAGCAACCGGAGCCAGATAGCGCGCGGGACTTTCTTGCCACGGCGTAGCGCATGGTGCAACCATGACGCGAAGATGGGAGTCCCGCCATGGCATAGCATGTGCGGTGCAACCGCGACGCGTAGAAGGGAGTCCCTCCACAGCGTAGCTCATGGTGCTGTGATTTTACGCGATAGCCCACGGAAATAATAACATCCGGATTATAAAAGGTCACAGTTTTGTCAGAATTTGCAATGTGCAAAATTTGCACATTGCTTTCTCTCGGAAGCGCCCTATCTGTGCCGTACTCAGCCAGACCGTATCTTCATCAAAGGTAACATTTACCTTTGTCAGACCATCCGTGGTCGGGTATATTAAGATGGGAAAATTACTCTTCTTCATAAAATCTTTGAACCAGATTCGACCCTTTTTTGTGTTTTTTGGCCCTTTTTTGGCCCTTTTATAATATACTATTAATCAAATGAAAGCGTAATTTATCCGAAAAAAATATGATTACTATTCACCCTTTTTGGGCCTTTTTTGGCCCTTTTTTGGCCCTTTTAGTTCTCATGTCTATTTTGTGAGGATAAAATAGAAATCTCACCTCTGTCGTGAAGTACCTGCAACCCGATTTGTAATGCCTTTAGCATGACCTTGTTTTTCTCTGCATATTCTTGTGCAATTTCGTATCTTGTGCCGGGGCCTGTTCCCGTACGAAGCAAAATTTTTCTTTCCACATAACCGCTTATGATATTTCTCATCTGTTTCCGGGAAAACTTGCCGGGAAACAAGACTTCAAAATCACCCATTTTGGCAGAAGTATACTTAGTCAGATAGTTGATGAGTGTAGGAAGAATAACGGTCTCATCTAAATCACTCTGTTGCTTATAATGGCTTGCAGTATCATCTATGAATTCGTAATATTTTCGTGACAGATGATAACGCACAGCTCTTGTCTGTCCTTTCTTCTCCACCAAGCCTTTACTGATGAGCTTCTTTATCGTATCGCGTTTGATATCGACATAATCATCATCTCTGATGTGCTCCAGAGCAATGATATCAAATACCGAAAGTTTTTCTTCATCCGGTAACTCATCTTGTACTGACTTTATGAACAAAGCGAATGCCTTATGCCTGATAACAGAGGAAATACTAAGCTCCACAAAATCTGCATTACTGTTGCTGTAATCAGGTGTATCTTTACCCTCAGAAAGTGTATTGCGGTAAATTTTATCAACCCCCTGCCCGGAACGCTCCACGATACCGGTCTTGGCCAAAACATCAGCTAATAAACGATTTCTCGGAGTACTCGGAACAGTAAGAAGATTATCCTTAGTTACTCCGAGGGGGAAACCACCCGCATTAATAAGAGTAATTTTATTCGAATAGAGCTTAATGACTGTTTCGCTGGACATTTTGTATGAGCGATGCGCAACTGCATTGCATATCGCCTCTCGAATGACAGACTCATTAAAAGCCGGAATGTTGTAAATGTAGGCACCCTCATGTATGGGAATGCCGGTATTGCGCACATTAATGTATTCCCACAGCTTATCTATCGTCAGGTAAAAACATTCCTTATATTCAGTCCTCTGTTTGAATTCTATATCTGCCTCGTTTTCTCGATATTCGAGAATGACGGTTGCATGTGGCATATATCGGTGAATAGCCCTATCCGTACCCACAAGCAAAATAGCAGCATTGGTGATTCCATTTTCTGTTATGAGCTCTAAATCTCTTAAAACCTGCTCTTCGGAAAGCGTCAAAAAATTATCGTTATTTTGCTTTTTGGCGTACCGCTTTTTCAATATAGAAACGGCGTGATTATCAATATCTGCCATTGTCGCAGAATGAATCACTTCTGCAGACCAATCCGCTAAACCGGTTTGTGAACGTATCTTTTCTAATTT
>JAEIGA010001031.1_pt1 | contig 42088 bp, 27 predicted proteins | sample 9270691 | NCBI WGS metagenome assembly JAEIGA01 (sample SAMN17057246, study PRJNA624740) | gut metagenome | biome: biome; isolation source: fecal sample | host: Bos grunniens | place: China: Xizang | collected 2019 | reverse complement strand
TGGAGAAGATGTCTAAGTCGATGTTCAACGTCGTTAACCCCGACTACATCGTCGAGGCATATGGCGCCGACACATTGCGTATGTACGAGATGTTCCTCGGTCCTTTGGAGCAGTCAAAGCCTTGGGACACAAACGGTATCGATGGTGTTCACAAGTTCTTGCGCCGCTTCTGGGCTAAGTTCTACTCTCGCGATGGCGTGTTGCTCGTGAACGATGAGAAGGCTACACCTGCCGAGCTCAAGGTATTGCACAAGACCATCAAGAAGGTTGGCGAGGATATCGAGAACTTCTCGTTCAACACCTCTGTTGCAGCATTCATGATCTGTCTCAACGAGCTTGGCGACTGCTCAAAGCGCGAGATATTGGAGCCATTGACAGCCCTTATCGCACCATTCGCACCACATATCGCTGAGGAGTTGTGGCACGTGCTCGGCAACGAGACATCGGTATGCGATGCCGAGTTCCCCAAGTTCAACCCCGACTACCTCGTGGAGAACTCATTCGAGTATCCCGTAATGATTAATGGCAAGCTCCGCTTCAAGCAGGAGTATGCTCTCGACCTCACTCAGGAGGATATCGTGGCACACATCGTCACTACCGAGGGCGCACAGAAGTGGCTTGAGGGCAAGCAGCCCAAGAAGATCATCGTGGTCAAGGGCAAGATCATCAACATCGTGATGTAATGATCAGACAGTTTATTACGCAGTCGGTATTTGCCGGTCTTTTGATCGGCATTGCCGGCCTCGTTTTCCTGCACGTCGGAGGCCTGGATGAGGGTCGTGGCTTTGGCGAGCTGGGCGGTGCTGTGCTCTTCGCCTTTGGTCTTATGTCGGTGAGTGTCAGCAAATCGTTGCTCTTTACTGGCAAGGCGGGCTACCTCCCATACAAGGAGTCGCTACAGCTTGTCCCAATGGTGTTGCTTAATGCTCTTGGCTGCCTTCTTATGGCGGGCATAGCATACTCGACTATCAACGACAATGCCATGGCGACCCTCAACGATATTATGGTGGCACGCGAGACGGCATCATGGCGCATCGCCATTACCTCTGTTGGCACAGGCGTTATCGTAACTATGGCACTGCATGGAGTGCGCAATGGCACCTACCTGCCTCTTGTCTATGGCGTACCCGTATTCATCATGTGCGGACTACCCCACAGCATTGCCGATGCCTTTTACTACTGCATGGCAATTGTCAATGGTGACTTCGCCGCGTGGATGATTTTAACATGGATATACTCTGTTGTAGGAAACTACATAGGCTGCAACCTCCCCCGCTGGTTTATGGGCGATAAGTTCGAAGCATAAAACAAATAAGTGGCTATCCAAATTGGATAGCCACTTATTATTTATCTATTTCCTGCGCGAGCACGCCCAGAGACCGAGCATCGTGAGTGCGCCATTAAGGATGATTAGCTCGTAGCTGAACTGATAGCCACCAAGCCACGCGGCAGAGTTGGTCGATATGATGTAGCATATCACAGGCGAGGCAATGGCGATAACGGGAATAGCGGCACTGCGCACATTGCGGCGCGTGAGGATACCAAAGGCAAAGAGGCCCAAAAGCGGACCATAGGTATAACTCGCCATGGTGAATATCAACGTGATAACACCCGAGCTGCTATAATGGTTGAATACCAATATTACCACCATCATTGCCAATGCCACAGAGCCATGCACACGCTTGCGCGTACGCTCCAAGCGTGCATCATCGCGCGACGAACGTAGAATATCGAGCGTGAAGGATGTGGTCAGCGCGGTAAGTGCCGAGCCCGCAGAGGAGTATGTCGAGGCTACAAGACCCAGCAAAAAGAGTACACCCACGACAATAGGCAGACCCGCCTCCGTAGCCACATGACCAAAGAGTTTGTCTCCCGCAACAGCGATATCGTGACTCTCAGCAAAGCCATACAACAGCACACCAAGGGCGAGAAATAGTATGATAACACCCACCTGAATAAGCACCGAGGTCATCATGCTACGCTCGGCATCGCGCCTGTTGCGGCACGAAAGCACCGTCTGCATCATATCCTGATCGAGTCCCGTCATGGCGACAACCAAAAAGACACCCGCCAAGAACTGCTTCCAGAAATAGCGCCCCTCCATAGGATTGTCAAAGAAGAAGATGCGCGAGAGGTCACTCTCTGCGATGTAGGTTACCGTATCCCCCACATCAAGGCCGATATGTCGGGCAAGAAGTATGATGGCCGTAGCAAGGCTACCCACCATAATCAGCGTCTTGAGCATCTCGACCCACACCACCGACTTAACACCACCACGGCGCGTATATAGCCACACAAGCGACATCATAAGCACAGCATTGACAGCAAAGGGAATATCGTAGTGGTCGAAGAGTATGGACTGCAGCACCACGCAGATTACATACGCACGAAGCGACGCAGAGAGGGTCTTGGCAACGAAGAACAGCCATGCACCCGTGCGGTGAGCGACGATGCCAAAGCGCTTGTCAAGGTACTCATACAACGACACCACGCCCAGTTTATAGTACAGTGGTACAAGGACATAGGCAATGACGGCATAGCCCACGATAAAGCCGAGACAGGTTTGCAGATAGGAGAAATTATCGGTGAGCACCGTGCCAGGTACCGATATATACGTCACGCCCGACATTGCCGCACCCACCATGGCGATAGCGGCAACGACGCGGTGCGTACTGCGTCCACCCGTAAAGAATGTAGCATTGTCGGCACGACGACTGCTGCGCCACGCAACCACAAAGAGCATGGCAACATAGCCGACAATGGTAAGAATTATAGATAGCGTTGACACGGCTCTACCTTACGGATTAGTAGTTATGTGCCTTGCAGTAGCGAGCAACAGCATCAGCAATGCGCTCTCCATCCAACGCCGCAGAGACGATGCCTCCCGCATATCCTGCACCCTCGCCAGCAGGGAAGAGACCCTCAACCTGCGTGTGCATAAGCGTCTCGGGGTCACGAGGAATACGCACAGGGGTAGATGTGCGCGACTCAACACCCACGACGATAGCCTCATCCGACACAAAGCCCTTCATCTTCTTGCCAAAGGTCGCGATACCACTACGCAAGCGCGCGCCAATCTCCTCGGGCATCCACCTATCAAGACGTGAGGCGGTAATACCAGGAATATATGATGTTCGGGGCAGCGAACGTGACTCCCTGCCATAGACAAAGTCGGAAACACGCTGTGCGGGAGCCACCTGCTTATCGCCACTATGCTGGCGCGCAAGCTCCTCGAACAACTGCTGATAGCGCAAGCCCGCAAGCTCACCCCACTCCTCTCTCAAGTGGGCAAAGTCCTCAAGTCGCACCTCTGTGACGAGACCCGAATTGGCAAATGCCGAGTTACGTCCACTTGGCGACATACCGTTCACTACCGACTGCGTGCCATCGGTCATGGCAGGCACAATGAAGCCACCAGGACACATGCAGAATGAGTAAACGCCGCGACCAGCCTCCTGACTCACAAGCGAATAGCTCGCAGCGGGAAGCCACTCACCACGCTCATCGCGGTGATACTGAATACTATCGATAAGTCGCTGTGGATGCTCAATACGCACGCCCATAGCAAAGGGCTTAGCCTCAACAGCGATGCCCGAAGCGTGCAACAACTCATATATATCGCGTGCCGAGTGTCCCGTAGCCAAGACAACGGCAGCACCCTCGATAATGTTGTCGCCAACCTTTACGCCCGTAATTCGACCATCCTTGACCACGAAGCCCGACACCTTGCTCTCGAACAACACCTTGCCGCCATGCTCATTGATGGTGCGACAGATGTTCGAGATGATGCGAGGCAACTTATCTGTACCGATATGGGGATGCGCCTCGTAGAGAATAGCGGGGTTGGCACCATGCCATACCAATGTCTGCAACGCCTTGTTGTAGTCACCACGCTTCTTACTGCGCGTGAAGAGCTTACCATCTGAGAATGTTCCGGCACCACCCTCACCGAATGCGTAGTTAGAATCCGGATTGATGTCTCCACCACGGTTGATAAGCGCAATATCGTGCTTACGCGAGAGCACCGACTTACCTCGCTCAAGGAGTATAGGCTTGAATCCCAGCTCAATAAGACGCAACGACGCGAAGAGTCCCGCGGGACCCGAGCCTACAACAATAACCTCAGTGCCCGTATCTACAGATGGGTAGTCGAAGTGCAGGGGTGCTGGCTGAGGCTCCTTGTCCACATATATCTCGAGGGAGAGGTTCACCTTTGCCATGCGCTGTCGTGCGTCGATAGAGCGCTTGATGACACGCGCCAGTGCGATCTCGCTCTGACGGATGCCGAGACGCTCGGCGGCACGCGCAATATAAAACTTCTCGTCTGCAGCCTGCTTTGGCGATAGCTGTAATGTTATGGTCTTGGGCATATCAATTCACTCTTTTTTTTGGCAGTTCGGAGATAAAAATCGCCGTTACTGCGACATTCAAAAGACAAAAATAGAAAAAAATATGCGAAAAAATGAAATAATGTTGTGGATATTACAAAAAAGTTTTTACCTTTGCACCGCTCAACGATTGATACACACGTATTGCGATGAGCCTCTTGATGGTTTTCAAGAGTTATGATCCTGCGGACATGGTGTAATTGGTAGCCACGTCAGACTTAGGATCTGATGCCGAGAGGCGTGGGGGTTCGAGTCCCTTTGTCCGCACAAAAAGCGACTGTCATTTGGCAGTCGCTTTTTTGCGTCCAAAGGGACTCGCGAAGCAAAGCTTCGCAACTCCTTTTATATTTACAATCCCTCCAAACCTCCCTTTGAGAAGGGAGGCTTGTGGCAAGTGTTCCACTTGCTTGATAAAGCGAATGTTACTCTTAATTATTATTATTTTAGATATTTTCACTCTTGGTAAATCACAGAAAAAACTCTAAATTTGTATCATACCGACATTTTATATTATGATACAATTCAGGAATATTAGTCAAGATGAACTTAAGTATGTATATGAGAGTGCTCAGGCACAAATGGAGTATAACCCAAAGATTACAGCAAAATATAAAAAATTGATTGAGCAACAACCATTCTATAAATGTAAAGAGGAAGCAATCAATGCCGCTGAAATAATATGTACCAGACCTAGGGCCATGGTATGTCAGATATGGGCAAAGATTGGCGTAGATGAGGAGTATTACTATATTCAAGACTACTATATTGTATCTGATGATATTCGAATAAGTATAGCTGCTGACTATATAGGAATGGCTCAGATGTATTATGGTTAATTTTCGTCCATATAATAAACAGATAAGCTCACAAAGCCAATATTTATTAGTCAATAATTTTGCTTTATCAGTATAGTATTCTTTGAACCACTCTATGGAGCCCAAGACTTTGTAGTAGTCATCTATAAATGTTCGATTATTGGGTAAAAAATAACACAAAAAGCGCCCCTCAACAGGTCGCTTTTTGTGTTATTTATTTGGATGTGTGGGCGGAAATGTGTAACTTTGGACTAATTATTCACTCTAAAACTTAATGCGTATGAAGAAGTATTTAGCAGAAATGATCGGTACAATGGTTTTGGTATTGATGGGTTGCGGCACTGCCGTAAGTCTTGCTTGTGGCGTGGACACAGCATCTGTTGTGGGAACTGCAGCAGCATTTGGTTTGGCAGTTGTGGCTATGGCATACACCATTGGCGGCATAAGCGGTTGCCACATCAACCCTGCAATTACCCTCGCATGTCTCATCAGCGGTCGTATTAGCGGCAAGGATGCTGTCATGTATATGATATTCCAGGTTATCGGCGCATTCATCGGCTCAGCAATCTTGGCACTCCTGGTTGCCGACCTTGCTCCACTGGGCACAGCGACGGGCGCTAACGTATGCGCTGGTGGCGTTACAAATGGTTTAATCGCTGAGATAGTCTTGACATTTATCTTCGTGCTCGTAGTTCTCGGCGCAACAGATGAGAAAAAGGGCGCAGGCAACTTTGCAGGCTTGGCTATCGGCTTGTCACTCATCCTCATCCACTTGGTGGGCATTCACTACACTGGCACATCTGTGAACCCTGCACGCAGCATCGCTCCCGCAGTATTCGAGGGTGGCGCAGCATTGAGCCAGTTGTGGGTATTCATCGTAGGTCCATTTATTGGTGCTGCACTCAGCGCGGTAGTATGGAAAGTAATTAGCAAATAGGAAACTCTCCTACATCACACAAAAAAAAGCGACCCATTGTGGGTCGCTTTTTGTATGGATAAGGGGACTCACCCCCTACAACTGACATTACTTCGCAAAAGAGTTGTAGTTAAAGACCTTATTACCCTGTTTGTCAATTCTCAAAAGCTCAGAGCCTGAGCTGACAATAATATAGCCATTGTCGTAGAGAGGCTCTCCAACCTTATAGTGTATCTGGTCATTGCTTGTGGTGAAGCACTGGATGCCCGCGGTGGTATATACGCCACACTTCTTATCGCGCTCGACATATATATATCCGTCTGGCAATATGTGCACCACATCATACGACACAGGGACAATCTCTCGACCAGAGATGTTGATTACACCCCACTTGTCATTTCTTGACACAAGAGCAAGCTTATACACAGGATCGAAATCCTTGGCAATAGCGTAGTGAGAGCGTGAGACAATCTGCTGGGTACTCTTGTTGATGTAGCTATACACGCCGTCAATCTTAACGGGTATTAAGCCGCACGAGCAGTTGCCGCCATCCTGATACTGGGGCTTGATAACCCATTCGCCATTCATATCGACATAACCCACTAGGCCATTAACAACGACACGCGCATAACCATCAGAGAATGGGTATGCCTCATCTGCAAATGGTTGAATAAACACCTCGCCCGAGCTATTCATATAGCCAAACTTGTACGACGACGACACGATAGAGATTCCATCCGAGAACTCCCCCATATTGGCATACTGACATGGCACAATCTCATTACCGTGCTTATCGAAACAACCATACATCCAGCCACTGCGCACCACGATGATATCCTCGGACATATCGCCGATTTCATCATAATTCAGAGGAATAACAACCTCTCCGTTGACCTTAATAACACCGTAGTACTTACCATCATACACCTTGAGGTAGTCTGGATTTTTAAGATACTCAATCTTATCGTAAACCAGATCGAGGATCATATTTCCACTACGGCCCATCACGCCATACTTGCCGAGATGCATGACAATGAGAGTATCGCCCTTAAACTCCTTGAACTCCCAGTAGAACGACGTACAATGCTGGTCGGGAGAGAATACAGGCGTCTGCAACCACTTGCCATCGAGACCGATGAGTCCACAACCGCCAACCTCCTTGCCGCCCCAGTCTTCCCAAACACAGCATGGGCGAACACCAATCTCGTCATCCAGATCATACATAGCATAGCGTGGATAGTAGTCCGTATCCGCAGGGTTGTCACACTGCGACTCTTTAGCATACAAAATATAGCCACTACACTTAATACCCGACAGATAGTGAGATTCCAAGCCATCGTTCCATACGTTGACACGCTCGTTATACTTTGACAACTGCTGCAGATATGGTCGTTTTACGCCATCCTCCGACACCGAGCCACAAAGATATACGTAGTTCTCGGTCTCCTCGATATCGTGGAACTCCTCATTGCTTTTAGCGATGAACGTCTTGCTCAAGTTACCCTTGGCATCATACTTTCTCAATACAGAGTTGCCATCGAGAAGCACCTGTGTGGCACTTGTAGTGTAGAAACCTCCAAACTTTGAGGCAATCATCGGCGCTGCATCACTCGACATAAGCTGTGCAACAGCCAACACCTCAGACTTTGCGGCGTTGATGAAAACAACAGCATCGCTACATGTCACCGATGATGTTGAACCGGTATATACACTAATAGCACTGTGCTGCACAGGCAACATAGTCTCATCGTTCTCAATTAAGGGTGTCATGGCATCTCTGCTATCGCGAACAAAGGCCAGACGAAGAACAGCATCTCCATTCGGAGTGTAAATAACATCCTTGGGATATACGCCCTTATTTGGTTTGATGTTATGACTCTGCATAATGTCACGCAATGAGTATGCGCCATTATCCAGAATAACATAATACTCCGTTTGATCAGCATCTGATGCCAAAGCTGCCCTTCCGTCTCGTGATAGATAGATGGTTGAGTATGACACATTATCGCGAACAATAGTTCTTGTGCGCTGCTCGAAACCTATGCTTAACTCTACGCCATATTTATCATCATCACTCGCACTGAAACTCAATGGGATGTCCTGTGGAAGGCTATCATCCGTGGACAAGAGTCCCACATCATAGTTACTCTTGGCCAACATACGACACACGGCACTCGCCTCATACATCTTCTCCTCGCGCTCAGCAACATTCTCCTCAATGATAGATGTTTTCATCCAATCGGGGAGCTCCTTGGTTGTTGCGTAGTCATTTGGGCGGAATGCCTGATAGAGGTCTGAGCAGTGCTGCAACTCGATCGAACCCTTTATGTTTGCCGCATAAAAAGCTCTGCCATCATAGACTCTATAGAGATCCTTGGTGACAAGGGGAGGCACTGGAGATATTGGAGGCATAATCAGCGTGAATGTTCGTGACAGGGCTCCATACATACCATCCTTCACCGTGATGAAATAGTCAGATGATTCGTGCAAATATATATCGTCGTATATGCTTGGCGTGATATACCTGCCATCGGATGCAATAACACCAATCTTACCATCCATAACCGCCTTGAAGAAGCTCGGAGCATTGTCGTCACCCTCAATCAGGAGCGTAGGGCAACTATCCCACTTATGGGCTAAAATTTCAGCACCATCCTTCAGTACGCCCCACTTACCATCCTTCAAGAAGTAGTAGCTACCGCGTCTGCGCTCAAGATCGCCATATGCCTGGAATTGAGAGTCGAACAACACCCTACCTTGCTTGTCAATCGTGCTATAAACACCATCACTCGATGCAACGTAACCATAGTCCGTATTCTCGATGGAGCCATAGAGGTGGTTATTCACATTGAGTCCCCCTTTATTAATGAGAGAGTGAAAACCATCTTTCACTGCAATGGCGATGTTCTCCTCCGAGAATTGACTTATAGAATCATATCTCGGATTGATAAGAAAGAGACCATTATTACCAACCACACCCCATAGGTTACCAATACTCACTCGAGCAACATCACCTTCAAAGGGAAGCGCCTGAGTAAAGACAGGCCTAATCAGGAACTTGTCATACTTATCTGCATATCCCCACAGGCCCTTTTTATTCTGCAATGGGGTTATTTTAATTTCGAGCGCATCACCCTTAATCTCTTTGAGCGCAGGGAGTTCATAGCCCTGCGCTTTAACGCCCGAAATAGACAATACGAGTAAAAATAGTATGAGTTTAATCGTTCTGTTCATTCTCCAATACTATAATTATTTAGCTTTTGCCTTCTGTGTTACCTCAATCACAACATCAAGACCAGACTCTACATCCGTAACAGTTATCGTTGCGCTATTATCAGTTGCATCGTTCTCCTTGAGTGTGGTAATAACAAGCTCATTATCCTCATTCTCAACCTTGAGCCAATCGCTGCTGCTGGCAGGATATACCTCAAAAGTCAAACCTTTGCTACCTGTACTTGTGAATGAAACACTTTTCGAGCTATCCTTTGCAGCCTCCAACTCAATAGAGTTTTTGTCAGCCTCAAACACATAAGCCTCCTGCTTAAGTTCAATTTTCTGCTTAGAACTTGCGCCAAGATCATCATTGCTAACCTCAATAGTTGCAGTACGCTCACTTCTGGTATAATTTGGTTTGATGGTTACCTTCAAATCATTCTTATTACCATTACCTGATGTTGATGCAAGGGTTACCATATCCTTGTTATCAGATTCAGCCTTCCATTTGCCGCTTGACTCAATGGCAATTACACCCTCGTAATCACTGCTCTTTGAATAGACAGGTTTAAAGTTGTATTCACCGCTGTAATCTACGCTCCAAATATACTTGTCCTGCTTAACATCTACTTCCTGAAGGGTATGCTCCTTAGAAGAAATAGAGGGGTGCTTTACAAAAAATCTGATCTTACCCTTCCTGTCATCTGTGGTTGAAGTATTGGTTGATGTCGTCCTGAAGGTCAAGAGGTTTGATCCAACGCTATTGGGGTCAGACAATTCCAGCCAATTACAATTTACATATTCAAAATCATAACATCTATCTGCACCATTCTTAGTACACTTGTTGATGATTATACTCTCTGAAGACACTCCTCCCATAACATCAAACTCAAGAGAGCTCTTATCAATCTGCCACTCGAATTTATCCTGCTTAATGGTAATATTTTTGCTCAATGACTGAATGCCAGAGACTGCAACTTCATAATCTCTACCTCGAGACTGGTTAAGAGTCTCAACATTTGGACCTGGCTTGACAAGATACTTATATGTTGTAGTCTTACCATTATCTACAGTTCCATTCTCTGTGAGATTTACCCATGACTCAATGTCGCTAAGGTCTGGCTCAGTCTCGTTGGTAAGTGTAACGTTAAGTTCATCAACATCCGTTGTAACAGGGGCATAAGTCTTGTTGAATGCCGTAACGTCAAACACAAAACCGTCCTGACTAATAGTAAAGCCAATGGTCTTATTACTACCAACCGAGAATGACACATTGCCAGACAGTGGTTGTGTGTTGAAGTTGTTGTCAACCACCATTGAGATGGTGTAATACTCACCATCACTTACACCGTCACCAACGGACAACACCTCACTACCCTTAAGCAATGTTACCCAACTTGGCTTCTGAACCACTTTCCATGGCGCAGAACACTCCATATAGAATGTTGACTCTCTATCGCTGCTATTCTTCCTATATGCAACATACGAGAGAGACTGACCATCCATAGATGGGCCATTCCTATACTCCAGAATATTTGTCTTAATCTCATCCTGGGTAATTGTCAACTCACGATAATAATTATCCTCATAACCCTCAACATCCTCATGCTCCTTACTGATTACCTTAAGGACAAAGTCGCGAGAATAATCATTCTCATTAGCATTAAATGTGAGACTGCCAGCCTCATCATTATTTCCCGAGCCCTCAACTGAACCATCGAAAGTTACCCAGTCACTCTCCTCAACAATCCGCCATGAACCTGATGATTCGATAAGGACATCATACTCCTTTGTGGTGTGACTTGACACATTGAAAGTTGATGAATTAATAGTGTTGTCAGGCTCACGAACAGAGATTTCAAACTCGAACTTAGGCTGCTTAAAATCAACAGACTTTTGTGCATTTGCCTCTGAATAATCCGCCTTGATATTTAATGCCTCAAACACGAGATTAAGCACGTTGTCGCTATCAAACGACAGGTTACGATCGGCAACCTTAACGCCGATAGTAGCATTGCCACTACCCGACACACTACCGTTATCCGCACCATCAAGATCGCCACTCTGATCACTGAAAGTCAACTCCGCCCAGTCATTAACTGCCTTATCGTATGAGATTGTCCAGTCGCCCTTGGTCTCCAAGGTAAAGGTGTATTCCGCATCACCTGCATTTGGAATCTCTTTCAAGGTATTAACCTCTACATTATCCTCCTTAATGACAAACTGGTATGCATTCTGAACAAAATCTACGTTTCGCGCAGCGTCTGGCTTATTGGTTCCCTGAGGCTTGATTACAAGCGTGATTGGTCGTGTATTATCAAAATCGGGGTTAGCAGTCAAGAACTTTGCATTATACTTCTGCCATCTGATTGTTCTTTCACCGTCAAGTTTTGCAGAAAACTCTTCACTTACTTCATCAGACTCCCACTCAAAACAACTTAAGTCAACATTTGGGTCAGATGAACTCTTTTGAATGCCAATTTTGCCCTCCAGATTCTCCTGATATAAAACATAAAACTCTCTCTGATCACCCAACTCACTAATACCTGTGATTGATGTTTGGCCAGGGTTCATCAGCTCAGCAGATGAATAAGGCAGTGTTTCGAAAACCTTCAAATAGAGATAATCCTGAGAGACCTCGAGCGTACGCTCCAGGACTTCGAAACTCTCTTTCACATTCTTAGGCTGGCGAGGAATAAATGATACATTAGCCTCCAACTTACCATCGAAGTTATCGCCAACAGCAATGCATAGCTCGCATGACTCGTTCTGGCCATACAACATATCAGACTCCCACTCGATATCATCAACCTTAACGGTCACGCGATTATCATTAACATCAAGCTCCCATCTTACATTTGACTCAACCGTATAGTACTTTTCGTCAGCACTCCAATCGAAAACAATATCATTGTCAACCATATCGCCAGCTACGATGCTACTACTGTCAACAACCTTGATATATGCACGATCCTGGGTAATCTCAAACGTCTTCGTGCCAGCATCAGTCACAAACTCAAGCGTTCCTCTACGAGGTTGTGATGATGGCTCTGCAAGACTATTCTCATCGATATATGGTTTTATCGTAATAATAAGGGGTGTGGTACCCGCATAACCTGTCTTGATCTCTTTACCACCCTTATTTTTAATAGTCACCCAATTAGGACTTTTAACACTCCACGACGATGCCGAAGTAAACGAAACTTCTACCTCATCACCCAGAGGATATACATTCTCCATATCGCTGATGGGCAAATAAGTGGAGTTGTCACCAAGCTGACCCTGCTCCTCCTTATCACAAGAGACCAACGGCATACACAATGCCGCGCATATAAATGCTACTATATACTTTTTCATAACTTTCATAGATTTACTGTCTGTCATAAATCAAATCACCAGGTGTAGCCTTCAACAATTTGTGCATTACGGCACCTACTGTGTATATCGAAACCACCACAATAACGGCAATAGAACATACTGTCTTAACACTCCACAACGAGAGATAGTCAAACGCGCCATCCTTAAGAATACCACAAATATGCAAACCACCCTGGATAATCCATGTTATCGAAACAGACAACACGACGGCAGTAAGTATGATTGCAGCCATGATAAGCACATAAACACTAATCAGATCACCATTGCTGATACCAAACGCCTTGAACGTACCAAGGTTACGCTTAACCTTCTGGAAGTATGACTGCAACAGATTTACAACAAAGAGAATAATTGCAATAATGGCAAAGACGATAATCGCCCAAGACAGAATATTACCCATTGCACTCACCACATTGAAATTTCGTTTGGCATTAACCTGCGACATCTCAATATCAACATTATACTCCGAGCTAACATACTGTTCAAACTCCTCCAGCATATCAAGATCTCTGAAATGGATAGAGATGTAGCTTGCTGTTGGCAGGTTTGTATCTCCGAACGTATAATCGTAAACACGATGAACGTCACTCTCCGCGTACATGTTCAATATGTCGAGATTAATAGAGCGCCATGTATTATAGTCGAGCTCCTCATAATCGCTGGTTACACACACCAGATCACCATCCTTAAAGCTATCAATCTGTGGCAGATAGAAAGAGAGGTCATCTACGTACAACTCAGCATCTGTATGCTTCTTGGCGATACGCTTCACGCTATTTTTGAAGTCATCAATGCTGATTGGCGAGGGCACAAAATAGCGCAAATCCTCCGCATAGATAGACTGACACAAATTGAATGGTTTCTCATTTGTCTCGGTCTGCTTATAGAGGTATGAGCTCGCAATGATATCGACATTGCCAGGCAAACGTTTAACAACAGCCAATACGGGGAATGGCATCTTTGAAAAGCCCTGATTGTCAACATCAAGACCATACTCATCAGCACCTTCACAACCACCAGCCTGGAAGTAGATATATGATGGAGCATCCTCATATCCAAGTTTTGACATAAACTCATGGGTGATGACAACACCTATTGAGTTTGGGTCGATATCTGCCGAGCCCCCAATACTCCAGCCATTAACAACATTGTCAGCGCTAAGGATTGCATCAACAAGCGGAGTGTTCATGCTCTCAAAGAAACGCATCTTTGCATATGAACTATCTTCGCCAGATGCGGTATAGAACATACGCGCAATATAATGGTCTGCCTGGAAGTTATAAAAGTGATATTTCTGCTTGTTGGAATCCTCATTCAAAGCATACAACAAACCAGGAACATCCTGACCAGACTTATAACTATTCTTGATGTCCACCCAGTTGATAAATGGGTCCTCCATCTTGTATGACAGATAGTTAAGGCTGGCATTGCTGAACGCAATAGCAAGGAATGTCACAGTAAGTACTGCCGTAAGCAACCAGAGGGTTGAGAACTTGCGACCCAATACGACCTTACTCTCTCGCTTTACAAACAGGCGGAAATAGTCATTTTTCAGCACATCATACAATTTCATAAGGCCTTAGATTCGTTTTAAGAATGTTTCAAACTCATCGGAATTGTAGCTATCCACACCATTGCTCCATGAGCTCTTATCTGCCGACGGAGTGTAGACGCAAGTCTGATCAATAACACCGTAATATGTAACCTCGTCCTTGACGTCACCATTCTTACGACTCTCCTTGCGGATCTTGATGATCATATCCGCAAATGTTGCCGCAAGGTGCATATCATGTGAGACGATGATGGCAGAACTGCCATCCAGCTGATTGAGCTTCGCAGAGAGGAGCTCCATAGCTCGCTTGGCATTGTCACTATCGAGGTTTCCCGTAGGCTCATCACCAAACAACACCGTAAAATCGGGAAGTATAGCGCGAGCAAAAGCCAATCGCTGCTGCTGGCCACCCGAAAGTTCCTGCGCCATTCTGTCCTCGGCGATATGCCCAAGACCGAGGTCTGCTAACACAGACGCGGTCTTGGCAAATGCCTCCTTCTTTGAATAGCCCTGGATCATTCGTGTCAGCGCAATATTCTCATACGCCGTAAAGTTGCGCATGAGGTTGGTGCTCTGGAAGATGAAGTTGAAGTGATTCAGACGAAATGCCGACAACTCCTTATCACTATTCTTACGCCACAGAGCAAGCAGATCCACCTCCGTAGAGCTCTTGTCGTAGAACAAGAACCTGGTATCGTTATCATGTACAATCGTGTTGTTCATCAAGCCCAACACCTCAAGGATTGTACTTTTTCCAATACCCGACTCGCCAACGATAAAAATCTTCTTACCACGAGGCACAACAAGGTCATGTATCTCCAACACTACCTTCGAGATACCCTCTTTGTAGTTCTTATCGTAAGAACATCTTAGATTACTTATGTCAAAAAGCTTATCCATTATCAGACTTTTTTTGTCTCCATTATGGCATATCCTCCGCAGGAATCCAGTAGTACTTGATACCATTCATCTCGATGGCATACTTCCAGTCCTTGGTATCCTTAATCTTACGCAAATAGCTATACTTTCTGCGGAAATCGGTCAAGAGACCAAGGTAGGTCTTATTATCTACCGACTGAGGATTGGCAATCTGCTCAATAGTGTAACCCTTCAATGATTCTGTAGCAGAGTTAAGACCCTGAATCATACGCATAATCTCTCTGTGACCCAATGAATTAACCTGATCAACGCTATTACCAGTCAAACGCATTGCCAACGCCTTCATAGCATTAACATAAGCCTCACGGTTGTTGGGGTTCTCCATTGCTGCAGCATCGTTCACTGGATCGAGCTTAGCCAAAAGCTCAGTAAGCTCATCTGAAGAGATGAAGATAACTGGCTTGAACAACTGACGGGCATCGTGCTCCTTATCGGCATATCCACTAAATGTGATAAGCGTATTGGTCTTATTGAGCTGCTCATAATACTCATCACCCACCTGACCTCTTACAAAGGCCTTATCAATCTCAGGCACATCACCTGCGATATTTGAGTTGGCAAAACCAACAGTTGCGTGAGCCATCAAAAGGTCGATTCGACGCTGTACTGATGCAGCACACTTAGATACAGAGCGAGTAATAAGCGTAGATAACTTATCAAGATCCATCACAGTATTTGAAGATGGGAAGCTGTGCGAACCAATGTAGATGATACTATTCTGATCATTTACAAGCTCATAGCCATCATTAGTCTTCTGAATCTCAACAGACACAGGCACATCCATCTTAAGGTTTGCATACTTGCGCTCAAGACTCGACTTAATGAGATATGACATCTGGGCAGTAAACATTGGGAATGCCTGATTAGCAGTGTTGTTACGTACCTGGAAGCCAATCATGTGCACATCCTTGCTTACAATCTTTTTAACGAGCTCCTCACGATCGAACTTCGTATCATTTCTATCGTTACCACAATCACCAACAACAATAAGGATATTACTCTGGTCAGCCTTAAAGCCGAGCTGGTCAAGAGCAGTGTTGATACCAAGATAGAGAGCCTCTTCGTATGTCTTATCAGCCGCAGCACTCTTGATGCCATAGCCATTACCATTCTCAAGCCACTGGTAGAACTCCTTCTGGTTTGGTGAAGTAAGCCTGAATACGTCAGTCGAGTGGTCGCCATCAGAATAGTCGCGATAGATAACCGCACCAACCTTAACCTTGTACTGGGCGTTGAAGATATCCGAGCAACTCTTCTTAATAGCATCGATAACAGCAGGATAGAACTCGCCCATTGACGATGTACCGTCGATTACGAGACCGATATTGATATTAGTCTTCTCCTTGGTAATCTTCTCGCTATACTCAACTGCCATAGCCGCTTTGTCATCCGTTTTAGACATATCGTATGAACCCTCACCATTAAGTCGGGTAAATGTTGAGATGTTATAGAGACTTGCTGTGCTACCATCAAGAATTGGGTAACGCAACTGATCCTTGCTCATACGATACAAGTACTTATCGTACCTTGGAGGCTCGGGCTTGAGCACGAAACCACTATGTGCCAAAGTATTTTCTCTGCTCTTATTGTCATAGAATCGAATTCTGACATCATTTTTCACAAAGTATGCTACAGACTCCTTATCCCATGTAGGCTCGAGACATGAACGCTGGTTCCAGGGCACAAATGAGTTCTGGTCAACCCAACCATAAAGTACCGTTGTAGATGAGCGACCGTCAAGAGTGTGAGTGTGCGCAAGAAGCGACATATTACCCTCGCTCTTCATAACATAGTAGAACTTCATATCTGAGCTAAGCTGATCAAACTTACTCTTATTCTCAGGATTGTAGATAAGCCTACCAGATGTCTCACCACCCTGCTCATCAAGGTTTGCACATATCAATGCCTTCTGATAGATACCATACTTATCAGCAGGGCATGAGTGCCACAAAAGCAATTTAGACATTGGAACCCAACCCTTAGAGACCGCCTCATGCGAAATCTTTGGATAATCAATACCAGACATAGGCTCAGTATATACCAAAGCATATCCATTTTGAATCTTTGCAATTCGGACCTGCTCATTGAAGCCCAGCTTAGTATACTGCACCTTGCTGCCATCAGGCTTGGTATAGGTCACGTTATCCATACGATCGCTATATACCACCCAATGCTTAGGGCTTGCGGGCTTTGTAGATTGGCCATATGGGGCCTTTGCAATTGCACTTGCATCAGTTAGCTCAATAACAGCCTTCTTGGCAAGAGTCTCGGGATAAAAGACAGAGCACTGTCCTGGGAGCTCAGTCTGCGCCTTGCCAATGCCGACAAAACCAAACATTGCCAATGCGAATAATAAAACTACTCTTTTCATATAATATTTTTTTTAATTCTCAAACATGTTCCTAGTATGGCATCAACACAAAACCCATCTGACGACATAGGTTTTTATTACCAAATGGCTTAAGCTCATCAACCTGCAAGCCATCATCTTGAGCATGCCATATCTGCGTACTTACATAGCCTCGATATTTATCAAGTTCCAGAGTGAAATATAGTCTTGCAATCAGACTCTCATTACAGCCCCAGTCCCAGAAATATGGCGTAACGTACCAACAAAACAGAACCGATGAATACAGCTGATTACCCTCATCATCAATGAAATCATACTTATTAATCAACCTCATGATAGACTCATAGTCGTGATAAGCATAATTTTCATGAGCATCCTTCTCACGCAACTCTCTGACAAGGATATTGAAGTCATCTCGGTTATCATCCTCCATGTTGATTCTCACCTCAATATGTTCATCATAGTTGGGGAGGTAGAATACCACAGCGTACGACTCATCGCCAAGAGCATTTTCGTAGATATACTCCAGACGATCACACAAATCGTCAACAGGAGTAGTTCTATCATGTGAGATATAATAGAACTCAAAATCCTGACTCTGTGCAAATGCCGTAAACGATGTGATTACCATCAATAATAAAATAGACAGTCTCTTCATAACACATCTAAATTATATTAAAGGACATTAACATGAATTTCAACTAGCATATTTGTTGACTGGTCAACAACAACCTTAGTAACCTTATACTTGGCTACACCCATGAACATATCTGTCCAGAGTGTGTTAAAATTACTTGATACGATACTTCCATTCGCAGCATTAACAACCTTCTGCTTCGAGCTAAATCTGCTTGAGATGTCCACAGGTACCATACCATCAGTGTTGTTAAGCGACTGGTTGAGCTCTGACACAGTAAGAGCCACAATACTTGGTTTAGGTGCTTCAACCTTGTTAAAACCTGTAACAGTACGACAGACATTCTCACCTGTTACAATATTTTTAACCCACACAAGGTACTCACCATTAGATGAGTGAGGCAACTTCTCAAAAATGCCGTCCTCTCTTTCAGGCGCTACGACATCATTGTTGCTTGTTGTAATACTATAACTAAGCTTATCACCACTCTCAACAGTAGCCTCAACAATCAAGCGATAGGTCTTATTATCACTATTCTTTATAGGAGCTGGAGTATTTGTAATTACGGGTTTTGTCGAAATTTTAACCTCAGGCACTTCTGCCACCTCAGGCACCCTAGACACCTCAACAATCTCCTCATTCTGAACAGTTACGGTAGCAACTTCTGGCTCGTTACTGCTTAACACGCCACCAACAAAGTAGCCGACTGCTCCGCACACGAAGAAGAGTAGAACCAACAAAACTATTTGTATTCCTCTATTCATAATCAATATCTTACATTAAAATTTATACTTTAGTCCCAATGAAATCCACAATGCCTGACGCTTCATAGTGATTCCACTAATCAACGAGTTAACAGCCACGTGTTCAACAATGCCATTTTTATTTACCTTTGGCAACACAGGATTTGAATACACCTGTTTGTTTGATTCATACGAACTCATAATTCCATGCTCATAACCAACAGATGCGTTGACATACAATCTGTTTTTCACAACATTATAGTCGATACCCAGGTTAGCCACACCACTCAAATCAAAAAGATTCTTTGCGTAGGTATTGGGCACAATAAAACTGTCAAACGTCATTGTATGCTCACCAACAGGATTATTATTGATAAGAGTGCTGAATGTCACTGTGTATGGAGTCTTTACCTTTGCCGAAAGATTTAGGTATGACTTAACACCAAAGTTCCACGACAGCATCACACGACCCTTAGGACCTAACATATGCTCAATCTCGAAATACACAGGTACATATAAATCCACATACGACACCTCCTCAATAGCATTTGTGATGTTATAGGTGTAACTATTCATATCGTACATATCAGTAGCTGTGTTAAGCACGGGCACTACATGCGTATTCTTCAACTCCTGACCCAAGCCAAGAGTAACGCTACTGAACGAGAGACCTGCGCCAAATAACATTCCCATCTTGCTCTTGCGACCAGAACCAAACGTAAAGCCATAGTCAATACCGACATCAAATGCATTAGACTTGGGCTTAGCCAATTTATCATTACCCAACACATTATAAGCAAATGGAGCGTATGCCAACTTCAACTTTGCACGCTGAGATCTTCTAACGAAGTTAAAATCAACGAAATCATAGGCCTCAGTTGCTCTATCCTCGTCAACAACTTGCGTAACCTCAACATCGTAGTCATCTACCGCAAACTCTGTATTCGCGCCGTAAATAGCATATCCGTTCTCGTCAAACGACAACGGTGCATTATCGACCTTAAGCATGTGGAAATATCTGTCTGCTCGACTATCAACGCTTCGACCGTTGTTATCAACGATAATAAACTTCCCCTTTGGGAACTGCTTAGGTGAGTCGTTTCTGACGTTCACGGACTCAATATAGCACATATCAGTTTCATCATTGTACAAAAGATTCATAACAACATTGATGTCCTGGCCATAATATTTTCTAATATTAAAATAGACACCATTGTTGTCATAATAGTACAACTGCTTACTGAATGAAACAGGAATGCGCCAGCCTCTTTCGCTGTACGACAACTCCGATTTTATCACATCTTTAATCTCGGTGTAAACACCGGCACTCTGCAATCGCTTGATATATTCATCAACCGTTACAGGAGTCATGTATGAGATATCGCCCATTATATCGCTGTCAACAGTCGCACCGTCAACAAACAACTGCTTAAACTCATACTCATCACCATCTGTGGCCAACGATGCCAGGCGCTCATACTCCTCAACAACGGTCAATACCTTATCAAGGATATTACGCCTTTGCTGATTTGTCAAGGTCTGCGCTGCAAGAGTTACCGGCAACAGAAGTGTGACTAACAAAAATAATATATAACCTCGCTTCATCATCCTAACCTAGATAATTCAACACCAAGCCAAATGCTAATCCTGCTATCGCAACAACAACCCATACCCATGCTGCAATAGGCTCTGCCTTCTTATCAGGCTTAATTGCAAACTTTGCCTCGGACGCAGGCTGCACATCCGCAGCAGGCTCGCTAACATTGGGTGTAAATGCAACAGTCTTATTCTCGGCAAAAGCTGATGATGCATTAGTCACTGTCTTTTTCAAGTCCGCATTTGACACAGGAGCACTCTGAGGTGCGTTGTCTGCTACCTGTGGTGCGGTAGCGGGCTTACTCTGACCCTCAACGATAATATTTTCAGGAACCTCTATATCATCAGCAATCTTCCATGTAATCTTGGGAGTCTGGCCATCGATATACTTGCTCGCAAAATCGGCCAGCTGCTGCGCTGTAGGACGATTCCATGGTTCCTTTGTCATACATGACTGACAGATCATATTGAGCTCACGCGAATACTGCTCGGGCAACTCGGGCATATCAGCACCCTGCTTCAAGAGGCTACCGCCCATACCACAGAATGGCAACTCCTCGGTTGCAATCTCAAAGATAGATGCACCCAAAGACCAGATATCACTCGCTCTGATTGCCTGATACTGCTTGCTGAAACGCTCAGGACCCATATACGAAATCGCACCAGCAGAATTGAGTGAGTTGGCACTCTTACGCAATGTAGCACGCAACTGCTTACTGATACCAAAATCAGTAATCACAAAATCGCCATTTCTAAGAATCAAGATGTTATCAGGCTTGATATCCTGGTGAATAATAGGAGGATTCATAGAGTGGAGATAGGCCAATCCGCTTGCTACATCGCGAATAAAACGCCACATATCTGTCTCGGACATACTACCAATATGACGAGATACCGAACCATCAGGACAGAATGGCATGACGAGATAAGGACACTTATCCTCCGGATTAACGCCAAGATAGTTTGCATGCAACAAATTTGAGTGGTTAAGCTCAAAAGATATCTGAAACTCCTTCTTAAACTCCTTATAACCAGTTTCGTCCATCGAAACATATACCTTGATAGCCACCTCAAGATCTGTTGCTGTGTCGTTGGCTACCCATACCTCTCCGAATGTACCGCTACCAATAAAACGCTCCAGCTGGTAACGACCATCAAGTAAACACCCCTCGGAATATTTCATATTTTAATAAGCTGTAAAAAGTGTTATGACCAAATTGTGTGTGTCGTGTCTAAATGTATGTATGTCCGTGTGTTACTCTGCAATGATAACCAAAGTCTCGAGACGATTGCATGAGTCATATACACACTCCTCCTCCACTACGGTAATCTTCGAGTACATACCCATGTACATAAGGAGCCATACCTCGCTGATACCCGATGCGATATTTGCCTCTGGGTCGTTCTTTACGATAACCTTCTGCTCGTTTGGAGAGAAACGTGTGATAATCTCCTCGGGAACAAAACCATCGGCAGTATTGTTAATTGACTCTTCAAGCTCAGCCTTAGTAAGACGCTCAACAACAGCATCATCACTCTCTACGTTTACAACCTCATCAGCCTCTACGCCCTTATCTCCATCGGCCTTTGCACCCAAAAAGTAGTATGCTGCAGCTGCAACACCAGCCAATAAAAGAATGGCGATAATAACCTTTACTGTTTTACCAGATTTCTTATTTGTTGTCATATTTTAGTTTGTGTTATTGTGTTTTCTATATCATATTTAGCAAAGTGGCGTGTTACACACTCACTATTTATTTCTTCTTAGTCGTTTCTTCTGAAGTATCTTTGTTCTCCTCAGCATTATTAGTTCCTCCCTCAGAATTACTAGTATCTGCATTTGGATTGGTATCTGGATTGGTATTGGTATCTGTCTCGGTGTCTGTCTTGGGGTCTTTATTATCTTCCGTTTCAGCTTTGGACACTTCAGGTTCTACTGTTAAAACTTTTTGCACATCTGTTGCCTTACTATCGGGTTGCTGTGATCCAGTTACTTCTGATTTCTGACCTTCATCTGCTGTTGAAGTCTCTGTATTCTGCGGCTCTTCTTTCTTTAATTTTTCAACTGCTTCTTTTGCCTTTTTGTTTGCTTGTTTTGCCTCTTTTATAGCATTATCAACCTTAATCATAATAGGCTTCACCTTTTTACTATCGGCTTTATCTGCATGTGTTCTTGTAACAGAACACTTTTTCTTGGCCAATTCATAATTCTCTGTTGATTTTTTCAATGCCTGAGTTGCCAAACTAACGTCCGGTTTTTTAGCCTCGTTGATAGCTTGTTCCGCAAACTCACATGCCGCTTTTGCGGCTTTCACAGCCTCCGCAGCAGCGTTTTCTGCCTTAGACAAGGCCTCCTTCATTGCATCAGCGACCTCCTGTTCTTTTTGATCAGCAGCAATAGCACGAAGTTTTGCTAAATCTCCATAACATTCCAGGTTAGAATCTTCAGATGAATTATCAGTAGGCTGTGACTCATCAATAGTGTCATCAGCAACACTGGCGTCTGATCCTTCAGATTTAATATCCTTATTATCTGGAACATTATTCTTTGCATTTTTATCGGCAAATTTAGATTTTACCTTGCCAATCAATGCAACACACTCACTCTTTACAACTCCTCTATGATAAGCACATTTCTTTCCTATACACTTATCTGGCAAACACATAAGTGCAAAAATAAAGATAATTAGTACTGCTAAAATAACGGAGAGAGGTTTCTTGTATAAAGGCCTTGGAGTAAACTGAACGGTATGATTAAAAACATCTATCTTCTTATTAGTATTATATTGGAGAATGGCAACCGTTACATTATCATCACCTCCTGCCTGTAACGCGATATCAATAAGCGCATCTCGACAATTTGCAACATTATCAAGATCGATATTATTCAGCGTTTCGAGAATTTCTACATCTCGACACATTCCACACAAACCATCTGAACAGAGAATTATGTTATCTCCGTCAACAAGTGTGAATGATCTATAGTCTGGCTTAGCTGTTGACCTTATATCACCAAGACTTCTTGTTATTATATTGCTAAACGGACTATCAAATGCCTCATCTGGCGTTAATTCGCCATCATCTACAAGCTGCTGCACATATGAGTGATCCTTTGATAGCTGAATAAGTCCTGATTCTTTATTAAATTTATAAGCTCTACTATCACCACACCATGCAATATGAACTTTATTATCAAGCACCCATGCTACAACTATAGTAGTACCCATACCCTCTGTTTGGGGATCATCTACTACATGCTGCTTGATTCTGCTATCGGCTTCAACGATAGCTGATGTCAAAAATTGAGAGATATGCTCATCCGAATCGGTAATAGAGGAGAAATCATCCAACGAAAACACCTCACGGATTGTATTAACAGCAATTTCAGAAGCCACCTCACCAGCATTCATACCACCCATTCCATCTGCAACAACTAGTAATGCACCGGCCTCACCAAGCGGAATCGCTTGTGACGAATTATTGGGGATAAGCCAATCACTTTGTACTAAATCAGCATTAACAATGAAGTTATCTTCGTTATTAGTACGAACTTTTCCCACATTGGTTCCTGCAGTAAGTTTTACTGTAATTTCTGACATCTTTATTAAACTATTATAATCCTGCTGGGGAATTTACCCCAGCAGGATTCATTAAATTACTATTTGTAAAATAGGTTACTTGTTTATTCTTTCGATAGGAACAGCAACATCGTGCTTAACCTCATCAACATGGCTAAGGATACCAATAACTACCCAATTACCATTCTTTTTTGCCAAAACAGGAGAACCATCATTACCATCCTGATATCTGCGAGAAGACAACTCGATAACACCATCAATATTCAAACCTGAAACATTGATATTGTTTGGCAAATAACGTGGAGTAATCTCCTGTGATGATGTAAAGCCATTCTGAAGTGGATAACCGATGATTGTTACAGGGCAACCACCCTCTGGGTTAAGTGAAAGCTTGTTGTCAAATGGGAGACCCTTGATTGCCAACAACTGATCACGCTTAGCCATAGAAGCCCAATCATTGTCAGCTGACAAATATGATGAATCACCTGTAACGAAATCTGTATTTCTGAACTGGAAATTCATACCACTAGGAGAATATGCTGTAAAGTGAGCAACTACACGGTATGTACCAGAATTAATAGCATTGCGAATTTCCTTATATGTCCACAACTTACCATTCTGATCATATGCAGAAGTATCATAATACAACCAAGGCTCGATGACACGGTGAGCTGTTACGAAACGACCATCCTCCAACATAAAGCCGGTACCACCATGGAACTTACGACCATCCTCAACATTGAAATCAACAAGAAGACGATTTCCAGGAACTGAATATACCTCAATATTATTAGCCTTGATGTAATAAACTGCATCATTGTAACTCTCCTTATCAGCAATTACAGTCTCAGCCTTCTCCTCGATATCATTCTTGAGAGAATTAAGATTTGCGTTTGCCAGCTCAAGATTTGCATTTGCCTGCTCAAGCTCTCCCTTATTGATGTTGTTCTGATATACATTCCAATATACCAAACCACCAACTGCAAGAAGAAGAACAATAATCAATGCAACCAGAGCAAACTTGTAAGGACGCAATGCCTGCCTACCAAAAAGGTTAAGACGCTCTGTCATGCTGATGCTGCTTACAAGGCTCTGCTTGCCCTGAGGAACAACAAAGCCCATGAGAGGACCTCTTGAAGAGAGACGAATCTCGTCACCTGAATTGAGGACTGTCTCGCCACTAATTGCCTGGCCATTAACCAATGTGGTGTTAGTCTGTGAAAGAGGGATAATCTTCCAGTTCTCACCCTCCTTAACAATCGCAGCGTGGCGACGGCTAACAGTCTCGAATGACTCATCGAAACGTACCTGGCAAGCTGAATCACGACCCAACTCTACCTGGTCAACGATAATCTTCTGAGACTCACCTGCGTGATGGTACAAAGACTCTGTCTTGTGCTCCAAAATGTAATACTGACGGCCAGTTCCATTGAAAACGGCAGCAACACCTGCGCCAACTGAGCCAGCTACAGTTCTTTTGTAGTTTGTCTCCATAAAGTTAGTTTGTTTAAGTTAGTTAATAATGTTGTATTGTTTTTTACTTCAATTCAAACTTGAGTTTCACATCGCCAATGGTAATGATATCGCCATTGCTCAGCAACTTACCATTCTGACCGATATTTTCCGAGTTTATATAGGTGCCATTGGTAGATTCCTGCCATACCATGGCCTCGCCATTCCACTGACCATCCCTGATCTGCCAGTACTCACCCTGCAGGCACTCAACCGTACAGTGTCTTCTCGATACGTGCGACTCATCGAAATCAACAATGCATATCGAACTATTCAGATCGCGACCCATGGTCAGCATCTTTCGGCCAGTTGACTCTATAATAGCTTTCAAATCGTAAACCCTACCGAACTCCTTGCCCTGCATAACCTTCAGCACATAATCGCCAGGTGTTGGGGTTGCATTCGACGCCATCATCAGGTTAGAACGATACGACGACTGACATTCTGCATTTGAGCCACTTATAGGATTGCTTGATCGGACATCCTGATTTGGCAACAATCTCATCGCATCCTTGGCTGACTGAATTCTGTCTTTGTAGTCAGGAACAAGGCATCGAGCGATCAACTGCTCCCACTCCGAACCTTTAGGCGCAGCCAATAGCTTTGCTCTATCCCAGCTACCTGCCTTACCGCGCTTCTGATAATGTATCAGGTCATTCTGACCCTCCAGCGCACCAAATGGCAACTCACCGGTGATAAGCTGGTACATCATAACACCAAACGAGTACATGTCTGTCGTTGGCAACACGGTACTGTTGCCTCGCGCTCGATTGACCTGCTCGGGTGGCATATAGGCGTAGGTACCAAAAATCTGCGTAGGCTTACCAAAGATATTACGCTCGGTCATACGCTTATTTCTATCGCCGCTGATTCCGAAGTCCGTGAGAACTGCCGTGCCATCTGACTTAAATAACACATTCTCAGGCTTCAAATCGCGATGTACCTTTCCGTTAATATGCAAATCATGAAGACCTTGCAACACATCACGTGCAACACTCACCAGCGACACACCCTGTTTGCCTACATACTGAGCCAGGTCTCCTCCATCGCAGAATTCCATTACAATATATGGATTACCCTTGAAGAAACCCGAGTCAACAGAGTGGACAAGATTGCGGCTCTGGATGCAGCTCGTCTTATACTCCATCTCAAAGCGGCTGATAAGTGGCTCACGGATTGTTGATGGCACGTCCCACAAACGGAGCAACTTCATTGCCCACACCTTTCCAGAGGCATCCTTAACCTTATATACGATACCAAATGATCCTTCGCCAAGCGTCTTCTCAACGACATAGTGCATAGCGACTTTATCACCTGGATTGCAAACACAACGCTCAGGAACAGGCATACTTCCCATTTGTGACGAACCTATCATATCTATTTCTCTAATTTATAACGCACACCATTAACAACGAATACCTCACCCAAACGCACCTCAATTGCAGGTACATTCGGAGCATCGATGTTCACAAGACGATAAGTTTCAGACACTGGGCCGTTATCCAGTCTCTCTGCAACCGTAGCTTTCAGACTAGAAGAGAAATCTCGCACTGTCTTTGCCAAGTTGCGATCCACCTTTGGAGAATTGCCATTCACAACAACCTCTGCCGCCGCAGGCTTGGGGGCATTCTTGATGGTTGAGCCACAGTTAGGACAATACTCTACATATCCGGTAATAGGATAACAACATCTTGGACACTTAACTGGTGCCGCCATCATCTGCTGCGCATCGACAGCATCCTTAACAGTTACAGCAGACGGAGCTGGCATACCAGAGCCGATAGGTACAGTTGCATTGAAGTTATTTTTTGGCTTTGCCTCCTCAACTTCTGGCACAGGCATATCCGAGCTAAACACAACTGTTGCACGCAAATCTTTCTTGGGCTGAGGCTCACTCACCTTGCCAGGCTTTGCCATATCCGAGTCGAAGGCAACAGTTGATTTAAGATTGTTCTTTGGCTTTACCTCCTCAAATTCTGGCATAGGTTTATCCGAGTCAAACACAACAGTTGCACGCAAATCTTTCTTGGGCTGGGGCTCACTCACCTTTGACTTTGCCTTATCCGAGCCAAAAGCAACGGTTGCCATAAAACTATTTGAGACCGCAGCCGCCTGCTCGGGCTCAACCTTGGGCTCCTCTTTAACCACAACCTGTGGAGCCTCCTCCACGACAGCCGCTTCAGATGCAGCCTCGTTAGATTCCACTATAGGTTCAAATGACTCCTCGCCACACTTCTCGCACTGCGACACAGCATCGAAATTAAACCATCCACAGTTATTACATCTCTTCATAATATATTGGGTTATTGAGATTATTGAGCTTTTACTACAACAAAATTATATAAAATATGCTAAAATAACAAAACTTTTTATCAATAATTTTATACATAAAGACAATATTGACAACATATTACTATATATCAACCATTTACTTCATTATCAACGACAATTTTACGCGATTTTACTTAATAAATTTGCTAATTTATTGAAAAGTTTACGAATAATACATAGAATAAAAACAGACTTTAGCGACATTACAAAACCTCATAAAAATGCACTACAATGCACTACACACTACATCCACATTCATAATCAACAAAGTCGTCAGGTTTTCTATTTTACCATTACCTTAACAATACATTTTATTTATAATATTCAGCATTTTATACATCTTACAAGACATAACACATTACTCTCACACATAGTAGTCTCATAATGCAAAAAAATATGGGTGTCACTCAAACGTGACACCCACACAAATCAACCTAAATTCTGGTGATTATCATTAGTTACCTGGCTTGAATACCTCCGACATAAAGACTGTTGTAGTAGGACCATTATCGTAACCGAATACAACAATCACATACTCATAGAAGCTATTTACAGAGTTGCTTAGCTGTGAGTTAGAGATAGACTTCTCGCCTGTGAAGAGGCGTGGCTCAATCTGGTTGTCGTAATCTGGAATAAGGTATGCGATGAGGTCATCGTATGACTTAGACTGGTCAGGTCCATACTGCGATACAACAGACTGTCTCTGTACAGTTACATAGTACTGTGTATTGGTATCAGAAGGCGTAACAGTAAACTTTACTGATGAGTTATCAGTGTAGTCAATAGAGATATCGAATGTACAATCTGATGGTGTAGGAGTTACGGTTGAGAACTCAGCAGTCGCCATCTGTGATACTGCGTTACCCTCAGCATCCAAAGCGATACAGTAGAATACGTAGTCGGTAGCCCAACGAAGCTTCATGATGTCGTATGATGCGTAGAGAGTCTTGTTGCCATACTTCATATCGTAGCCCATGAAGTTAGTCCAAGGGCTGTCGTATGATGCAGCGTAGTCCTCCCAGACAGCACGACGCTTTGCGAGAATCTCCTCGGTAGTAGTTGCTGCGAACTCCTCTGCGGTGTAGATACCGAAGATGTAACCATCCTCAAGCTCAGTAGCTACAGAGATTGTAGCATCGCGCCATGTAATCTCGCTTACAGAGATAGTGAAGAGACCATCTGATGGTACGGGCATGGTGCGTACAGCCTCATACTCAAGGAATGTGGTAGCCTCAACAAGCTCTGCGTCGTAACCAAAGGCAACAACATAGTAGTCAGAATCGGGGTTAAGACCCTCGAAAGTTATAGACTGTGAACCTGTATAGAGGCTGTCTGCTGTTACGTTAGCCAATACCTCGTAGAAGTATGTTGCACCGTAGTCGTCACCCAACTGCTCAGGAGTGATGCATGCAGCGTAGTATGTAGCGTCGTCGTAGTTTACATCGACATTGCAAATAACGCTCTCGTGAGTAACGTCCTCAATCTCCAACCAGAGTTTAACCTCGCGCACAGCAGCCTGTGGCTGGAATGCCTCCGATACATATACCTCGGTTGTAGGGCCATCGTTGAAGCCCCACACGAGAATCTGATACTCGTGCAAGGTATCGACCTTCTTATTGATTGAGTCGTTAGTAAGCTCCTGCGTGCCATTGAAGATATAACCAGCAATCTGGTCATCAGTCTTACCGTATGTAAGATCCCAGATCATATCCTCCCATGACTCCTCCTTACCATCACCGAAACGCTCAACATAGCGCTTGTCCTGGATAGATACGAAGTATGGGTCGTCATTGCTTGCGTTAACTGTGAATGCTACGCTAGTCTCAGTAACCTCGCCGAGAGTGACAGAGAGTGCATTAGCAGATGTCTCAGGAGTTGTAGTAGCGAACTCAGCGGTTACGACATTTGTAGTCTGGTAACCCTCGTCGTTCATACCAAATGCATATACAACATACTCTGTTCCCCAGCGGAGGTTGTAGTACTCGCTTACGTTAATAGTCTGTGTGCCACTCTGCTGGTAGAGCTGCATATACTTCTGCCATGTATCAAGGTCAGGGTAGAACTCGATGCCAGACTCCACGTCAAGCTCCCAAAGGCGGATGCGCTCAGCAACGATAGCCTCGGGGTTCTCTGCGTAGAGCTCCTCCCACTTTGCCTTCTCCATAAAGTCGAAGACATACTCCATCTCGTTGTTCGAAGGCTTTACATCTACCCATGCATTGCGCCATGTTGCGCTGCTCTCCACATACGCAACCTCGAGTGTCTCAACGATCTCGAAGTCGGCAGTTGTGATGGCATCGCTAACAAGATAGTCTGTAGTATAACGCTTCTCCTCGGCATCGTAACCGAAGTAAAGCACCTTATACTCGCTCTCAGCATTAAGCTCCTCGGCAGTGATAGTCTGCTTGCCAGTGTAAGCCTCCTCCATGGTCATAAGCGCAGCCTTCATAGCGATATCACGCTCCTCTACAAGTTCCTCAGCAGCGTATAGCTGTGCGAAGTATGTAGCATCCTCGATGTTAGGAGTGATTGTGTATGTGATAGTTGATGAAGTCACCTCGCCAGCGCTGAATGCCAACTCGAGCTTTGTCTCGGGCTGTGGCTCTGGTTCAGGCGTCTCGTTGCAGGCTGTTGCAAAGAGCATCGCCGCAGACAATGTCCACAATGAAAGTTTTAGAAATTTGTTCATAGTTGTTTATGGTTTTAAGTTATTGTTTGCTTACTGAGGCATTGCACCTGTGGTGAATGGGAAGACGTTGAGCTTTGTAGTTGCGCCATTCTCATCCATACCGAATACAAATACTGCATACTCGCGCTCAGGCTTGAGGAGTATCTCACGCTCGGTGAAGCAGTCGAACTCGTAATCGCCACTCTTATACATCTTTGACAACTCAGATGATGGCTTCTGTGCATTGTAGAGAATCTGATTCATGATGTAGTCGTCGTCGCTACGGCCGTCGTTATCCTCTGTAAAATACCAGTCATACCAGCTCTTGTTGGTGATTGTAGCGAAGTACTTCTCCTCCTTGTTCGATGGGATGATTGTAGCATTTGCTCTAAAGCCACGAATAGGACCCTCTGGAGTCTCCTCCTCGTACCACTCAACATCGATATTGGGCACATCGAAGGTCATGTCTGATGGTGTAGGTGCTGCAGTTGTGAATGTGCGGCGTGTGATGTTCGTTGTCACCTCGCCCGATGTTGTAACGCCATATGCCCATACGAGATACTCTGTATCCCACTCCGCTACGAGCAGGAAGTCATCTGTGCTATAAGTCTTTGTACCAAAGTTGGTATCGAACTCAATCATCTCCTCGAGTGTGATGCCATACATCTGCGATGCGTATGCCCAGTATGAGTAGTCGTAGCCGAACAACTCATAGTCGCTTGAGTGCTGGTAACGCTCGTAGCTGTCCATAGTGTACAACCACACAAAGTAGCGCAAATCCTCGCTTGGGGGTGTTACGGTAATCTTTGCCGACATACCAGTGATATCAGAGATCTCAAGGCCAATCTCCTCTGGTGCATCTGGCGTTGTGATGCGCTCCGAGAACAACACATCGCCCACCTTCTTGCCTGTAGCCTCGTCATACTCAAAGTAAACGACTTTGTAGTGTGAGTGACCGATAAGACCCTGGAAAGTGAGTGTCTGCGTACCTGATGCGAGGAGGTCTTCGAAGTAGTCGCTGTAGCGAATATCAACATAAATCTCCAAATTGTCACGACCCATAAACTCCTCTGTGTCAGGATAGAGGAATGCGTAGTAAACAACATCCTCTGAAGATGGAGTGATTGTAACAACCACATTGTCATGCTCAAGACTCTCTATCTTGAACAACTCCTTGGGAGTGTCGGGTGTTGGCTTAACATCAGGCTCATTGACATCATTTCCACAGCCAACGAGTGAAACGAATGAAAACATAGCACACAACAAGAGTGCGCATTTAGTAAATTTGTTCATTTTGGTTTGATAGTTTGTTAAAAATTTATTTTTGCATCTCATTAACCTCGTTATTTGATGTTTCGACACCAAACAACTTCACAAAGATATACACATTTAATCCAAATTTGCAAATAACATTATTAAATTCTCAACATTTTATTAAAAATATATCCTCAAATAACAACTATAATGAACAACCTTCAATCACACAAACACTCACAAATTTAGAGCACACGCCGTCATATATCATCCTTTTTAACAGAAATAACGAAATTTACACCATTAACTTCGATTAATTCACCTAATTTTATACCTTTGTACCGTTTAGTCGCACCCCTACACAAAGTGTAGCACAAATATCCGCGACCAAGCAACAAACGGATTATAAACCTATTCACGCACAAAACATATGAGACGACTCAATCTTTATACAGCACTATGCCTATTACTCTTTGGGTGCACGAATGCCAACATAGACGAACATTCGACAAACCTCATCAACAGCATTCCCGAGACAGTTCTCGCATCACTTGGCGAGGAGGATACGCGCATAGAGCTGAATGACAATATCGAGACCGTATGGAGTAAGGGTGATGCCGTATCGGTATTCTACAAGAGCGACGCAAACAACCGTTTCAGCTATACGGGCGAGAGTGGCGAGAGAAGCGGCGAACTTACGCGTAATACGACACTCGCAGGCAGTCACACCATTGATAACATCGTGGCACTCTACCCCTACGATGCCAACTACTCGCTCGACACACAGACAGAAGCCATATCCCTTACGATACCCACTGGGCAGAGTTATTTCGAGAACTCGTATGGTCTGGGCGACAACCTTATGCTCTACACTGGCCAAAGCGACAACTTCTACTTCAAAAGCGCATGCGGATGGCTGCGCCTGCATCTCTGCGGCGCAAAGAGCGTAAGCCGCATCACACTCCGAGGCAACGACAACGAGATACTGGCAGGCAAGGCGACACTCGACTACACAAGCATGGAGCTCAACATGACGGGCAACGCAAGCGACAAATCGCTACAGATGCTGACCCTCGACTGTGGCGATGGCGTGCGACTAAACCCCGCCCATGCCACAGAGTTCTACTTCGTGGTTACACCACAAACATTCAACAAGGGCCTTACCGTTGAGATTACGTTTGATGATGGCTCGACAATCACAAAATCGACATCAAAGAGCGTAACCATAAGCCGCAACTGCATACAGCCAATGAGCGCCATCGACACCATTGGCGAGAGCATCGACACCGAAACGATGCCCCTTATATCGTCATACCCCAGCATCATATATGACGATGACAGCGATGACATAGTAATATTGGTAAACGGCAACGACACATCCATAGCCGGCTACACGGGCGACCTCTATGCACACACGGGTCTTATCACCGACAAAAGCACATCGCTAAGCGACTGGAAGTATGTCAAGGCAAGCTGGAACGAGAACAGACCAGAGTGTAAACTGGTAAATCGCGGCAACAACATCTGGCAGTTCACCATCAAGGGCGGCATACGAGAGTTCTACGGCGTGAACACCACGGACGACGTGTTCAACATTGCGTTCGTATTCCGCTCGGCAGATGGCAACAAAGAACTCAAGGATAATGGCAAGGATATATTCCTCGCCGTAAGTGACCGCGAGGCAGAGATGGCACGATTTATCACCACCACGCCAGGCACATTCGACGAAAACAGCACCCAGGACATCATCATCACGCTCAACACCGCCGGCACAGCAATGGATGGCTTCGCGGGCGAGCTATATGCGCACACGGGCGTACTTACTAATAAAAGTAACACGACAAGTGACTGGAAATATGTAAAGAGCAACTGGGGTGTAAACACCGAGTCATGCCGTCTCTCGAAGATTGGCGATAACAGATGGCAGTATATCATCAAGGGCGGACCTCGCGCCTTCTATGGCGTTCCCGCAAGCGAAAACATCGAGTATATATGCTTCGTATTCCGTTCGGCAGACTGCACTAAGGAGCTTAAGGATATGGGTAACGACATCCTTATCTATGTCGAAAACTCGCTCTCACGCAGACCTTTGGGCGCTACGCACGGCGTAACCGTGAATGGCACCTCTGCCACATTTGTGCTATACGCACCAGGCAAGAGCAGGGTTAACCTCCTTGGCGACTTCAACAACTACTCTACAACTGCAACACAGATGATCAAGGACAACAACTACTTCTGGGTTACGATTGACGGCCTGCAAAGGGGCAAGGAGTATAGCTATCAGTATCTTGTTGACGGTTCTATACGCATTGGAGACCCATACGCCGAGAAGATTCTCGACCCATGGAACGACCAGTACATCAGCTCTTCGGTATATCCCAACCTGATGAGCTACCCTTCAAACGCATCTGATGTTGTCTCGGTATTTGAGACATCGCCACGCCCATACAACTGGGAGGTAACATCCTTCGACCGCCCGGCACAAAATACTCTCGCAATATACGAATTGCACCTGCGCGACTTCACCAGCGAGGGCTCGTTCAAGGCTGCCATGGCAAAGCTCGACTACCTTGATAACCTCGGCATCAACGCCATTGAGCTTATGCCTATTCAGGAGTTCGACGGCAATGACTCGTGGGGCTACAATCCATGTTTCTACTTTGCACCCGACAAGGCATACGGCACAAAGGAGGATGTAAAACGCTTCGTTGACGAGTGTCACAAGCGTGGCATAGCCGTAATTCTCGATGTGGTTATCAACCACGCTACGGGACAGTTCCCCTACGCCAAAATGTGGTGGAACAGCTCTGCAAACAAGACCGCTTCAAACAACCCGTTCTTCAACGTTGATGCACCACACAACTGGAGCGTCTATCACGACTTCAACCACACATATAGCGCGACGCAAGACTACTTCAAGCACATGCTTAAGTTCTGGCTCACGGAGTATAAGGTTGACGGCTTCCGCTTCGACCTCTCGAAGGGTCTTGTTCAAAATCCCGGCAACTACGACGCAAGCGGTTACTCAGCACAGCGCATCGGCATCATCAAGGGCTATGCCGAGGCTATCAAATCGGTATCCAGTGATGCGTACATCATCCTTGAGCACTTCTGCGACCAGTACGAGGAGGATGAACTATACAGCTCTATCGGCGCGCTTTGCTGGAACAATGCCCAACAGAATGGCTACATGGAGTCGGTGATGGGCTGGAGCGGCAGCAGCGACTTCTCCAACTTCAAGAGCGGCAGGGTCAACAATATCGAGACCCACGATGAGGAGCGCATAGCATATAAGGCCGTGACCTATGGTCAGTCATGGATGAAGAACGACTGGGAGAAGATTTCAAAGCGCCTGCAGGCAGCATACGCACTCCACTTCCTCACCCCATATCCCAAGATGATGTGGCAGTTTGGCGAGCTTGGCTACGACGTATCCATCGAGGAGAATGGTCGCACAGGACGCAAACCCGTGCGCTGGGAATACTACAACGATAGCAACCGCAGAGCGCTCTACGACGCTTTGTCAAAGATTATATCGTTCCGCACCTCACGCGAGGATATCTACAACGTAGATAACATCCCCGTGCATACATGGAGGGTTGGCGACGACAGCTTTGGCGGCAAACATCTCGTAATGGACAAGGTTATAGTTGTTGCCAACTTCTCTAACTCGCACGTCTCCTTCAACATCAACGTTACCAACCCAGGCGTCTGGACCAACCTTATGACGGGGGCAAAGGTTACACTCGGCTCGACTTACAATGTTTCACTTGCCGGCAGCGACTACATCGTTCTGGTAAGATAGCCGAGGCTAAAAAGATTAAAAGAGAATAGGGACTACCCGTTACACGGATAGTCCCTTCTTCGTATCTCGACCACTGAGTCTCCAGACGCATACATCAATCAAACAATCAGAAACCGATGTATCACTCTAACATCAACGACGGCATCGACCACAGCAAATCAATTGCATTAAACAAAAACAGACAACCTTCTGGTTGTCTGTTCTTGGTGGGAGCAAAGGGATTCGAACCCCTGACCCTCTGCTTGTAAGGCAGATGCTCTGAACCAGCTGAGCTATGCTCCCGTTGTAATGACTGTGCACTACAGCGCATTGATATTATAAATGAAAAAGACGACTTAGTGCCGTCTTTCTTAGTGGGAGCAAAGGGATTCGAACCCCTGACCCTCTGCTTGTAAGGCAGATGCTCTGAACCAGCTGAGCTATGCTCCCGAATTATAATGCTTGGGTGCTGTAAAGGAGAACTTATTTCCAAAGAGTCTTGTCATCTTTCGAAGCTCGACTACATCTTCTAACGCTTTCAACCTCACATTGTGCGACCCACGCACTTAGCGCCTGAACAAGGACTTGAACCTAGGACCCCATGATTAACAGTCATGTGCTCTAACCGACTGAGCTATTCAGGCATTTTTGTAAGAACCGTTATCTTTTCGATTGCGAGTGCAAAGGTAGTACATTTTTTTTATTCTGCAAACTTTTTCCTGAAAAAATTCAAAAAAAGTTGCATTTTTCTTAAAAATCGGGGAAAAATCCTATTTTTGCGGTATGAAACACCTACTTTTTACCATTTTTCAGGTCTTGTGTTGCACTACCCTATTTGCGAGTGAACCTATAAAAAGTGCACTGATATTTCAAAAAACCACCCACAACTTCGGTCATATCGACGAAGAGAGGGGTGTTGTGACGTGTAAATTTGATGGTGTGAACACCTCAAACAGCACAATTGAGGTGCTAAAAATTGTGACAACGTGCGGTTGTACCACCGCCACGTACTCACAAAAAGTGATCGCGGCGGGTGAAAATTTCAGTTTTGAGGTCACTTTTAATCCACTTGGCCGCCCTGGTCGCATCGAAAAAGAGATATTTTTGCTCGTTTCCGATTCCCCACACGAGATAAAATTAGGGATTACGGGATATGTAAATGCACGCGAACGCACCATATATGAACTCTATCCCTTCGACATGGGTGGTGGTTTTCGTCTGAAAAGCAACTTCCACGCCTTCGGATATCTCGAACATGGCAAGGAGACAACGGAGTATATCGGCTATGTGAACACATCCGAAAGCGCGATTTCTCTCGATATTATAGAGACAAGCCCATCGGGATTTCTCAAAATCGAATACCCCAAGCACATCGAGGCTGGAGACTCAGGCGACATCGTGTTGCACTATGCCATATCGGACGACAGCACCATATATGGCACAAAGAGGGATGCCATGCAGATAGTTGTTAATGGCGTAGAGGCATACTACCCACTCACCGCACAGGTAGTTATGGTGGACAATTTCGACAATACGGATGATATTTCAGCTCCAAAGCTCGCTATTTCAAAAAATATTATTAAATTTGGGGATGTAAACTATCCTAACGACGTGGTTGACCAGCGCATCACACTCACAAATGAGGGTGCCGAGCCGCTGATAATTCGTGCCATGGAGTGCAGCACAAAGGCAGTGGAGTGTCCCAAGGGGGAGATTACGATTGCCCCAGGTGCGTCACGTGAAGTTACGATACGCCTACATGCAGCAGCGATAGAGGATATTGACAACCCCATGGTCGCGCGCGTATATATAATATGTAATGACCCGCTACGCCCGATGCAGTCGGTAAGAGTGAATGCCATACCGCGATAGTTGGGAGAGTGAAAATGCAAACAGAACACAAACAAAAATAGAGATTAACATGTTTAAGATTGTCGAGAAACGCAAGATTGCGGAGAACATCTACGAGATGAAGATTGCCGCGGAGCGTGTTGCACGTGCAGCCCTCCCCGGACAGTTTGTTATCGTGCGTGCCGATGAGGGTGGCGAGCGTATTCCTCTCACCATTGCCGACTACGATGTCGAGGCAGGCACAGTAACCATCGTTACACAGACCATTGGTCACTCAACAAAGAAGATCTGCGCCCTCGAGGCTGGCGAGTCACTTGTTGACTTCGCAGGTCCATTGGGTCGTCCATCAGAGTTCGTTCACATGCCCGAGGCAGAGCTTAAGGCTCGCAAGTACCTCTTCGTGGCAGGTGGCGTGGGCACTGCTCCCGTATATCCACAGGTCAAGTGGCTCCACGAGCATGGCGTAGAGTGCGATGTTATCATCGGCGCAAAAACAAAGGATATGCTCATCTACACCGAGGAGATGCGCAAGGTGGGCAACGTACACATTGCCACTGACGATGGCTCGGAGGGCTACAAAGGCATGGTAACAGGCCTAATGAAGGAGCTCGTAGAGGGCGAGGGTCGCAAGTATGACGAGTGCGTATGTATCGGTCCTATGATCATGATGAAGTTCGTTTGCCTCACCACAAAGCCATGGAACTTGCAGACAACCGTATCACTCAACGCCCTTATGGTTGATGGTACTGGTATGTGTGGTGCTTGCCGCGTGAGCGTAGGTGGCAAGACCCTCTTTACATGCGTTGATGGCCCCGAGTTCGACGGTCACCAGGTTGACTTCGATGAGGCTATGCGCCGTCAGGCAATGTACAAGAACCAGGAGAGATTAGACAACGAGAACCGCGAACACAAATGTAACTGCTATGGCAAATAAGATACCACGCGTCGCAGTACGCGAACAAGACCCAAAGGTGCGCGCCACTAACTTCGAGGAGGTGTGCTACGGCTACAACCAGGAGGAGGCTCTCTTGGAGGCTACACGTTGCTTGAACTGTAAGAATCCACGCTGCGTGGCTGCCTGCCCTGTAAATATCAACATCCCAGAGTTTATTCACCACCTCACCGAGGGTGATATTCGTGCTGCTGCCGACACCATCCATGTTGACAGTTCGCTCCCATCAATCTGTGGTCGTGTATGTCCTCAGGAGTCACAGTGCGAGGGCTCATGCGTCTTGGGCATCAAGGGTGAGCCTGTGGCTATCGGTAAGTTGGAGCGCTTCGTGGGCGACTGGTCTCTGGACCACAGCGCCGAGGTCGAGGCAACACACATCGAGCCTAATGGCAAGCGCGTAGCCATTGTAGGTAGTGGTCCTGCAGGCTTGGCTTGCGCTTCGGACCTTGCAAAGATGGGTTATAAGGTAGATGTCTTCGAGGCTTTGCACCGCCTTGGTGGTGTGCTCTCTTACGGCATCCCCGAGTTCCGTTTGCCAAAGGACAGAGTCGTTGCACGCGAGATCAACGAGGTTAAGAAGCTCGGCGTTAAGTTCGAGACAGACGTTATCATCGGCCGTACAACAACCATCGACGCACTCCTCGACAAGGAGGGCTACGATGCAGTTTTCGTAGGTTCGGGTGCTGGTCTTCCCCGCTTCATGGGCATCGAGGGCGAGAACCTCAATGGTGTGCTCTCTGCCAACGAGTTCCTCACACGTGTAAACCTCATGGGTGCTTGGGATCCTGCACACAACGACACCCCTGTATATGTAGGTCGTAAGGTTGTAGTTGTTGGTGGTGGTAACGTGGCTATGGATGCAGTGCGTACAGCAAAGCGTCTCGGCGCAGAGGCTGTTATCGTATATCGTCGTGGCGAGGCTGAGCTTCCTGCTCGTAAGGAGGAGGTACACCACGCCAAGGAGGAGGGCATTGAGTTCCGCATGCTCACCAACCCAACACACATCATCGGCACTGAGGATGGCTGGGTTACAGGCATCAACTGCGTTGAGATGGAGCTTGGCGAGCCCGATGCAAGTGGTCGTCGCTCACCTGTTGAGAAGGCAGGCTCTGACTTCGTTATCGACTGCGACGTTGTCATCATGGCACTCGGCACATCGCCTAACCCACTTATCGCATCGACTACAGGTGGTTTGAACATCAACCGCCGCGGCTGCATCGAGGCTAACGAGATGGGCGCAACATCACGCGAGGGTGTCTTCGCAGGTGGCGATGCCGTTACTGGTGCTGCAACCGTTATCTTGGCTATGGGTGCTGGTCGCAAGGCCGCTAAGGCCATCGACGAGTATATCAAGTCGAAGTAGAAGCACACATATATATGAAAGGAAGGGCTGCCCGATTAATCGGACAGCCCCTTCTTCATTTATTAGGGTTAACTCACCCACTTGACATCATCACCACACTCCAGCTTCTCAATCTCGCGCAGTATATCCTCTGCGGCGATACCATAACCATGCAGAGCGCCATGAATAACCGTTGTTGAGTCGGATGCAGCACCATAAAGTAGATGCGCAGATGTCAACACCTGAGGATTAAACATGCCTATCAGCGTTGAACACATATCGTCATAATGACGAGACACCGACTCACTCTCCATGCCGCGCGCCTCGGATAGTCCTCTTGCAATCTTTCGCATAATGACTGCAACGCCATGCCCACCTGCCAATGTATGAATGATGCGACTTGCACACGAACTCTCATCAGCCAGAAACTCAAGCATCAGTCTGTCGCTGCATGAATCCGATATTCCGTTGCGGGTCAATGTCGATACTGTTCTGTCAATAATCGTCTCAAGTGTGTTTGAAATTTGTTTTTGCCTCATATGCCAATTAACTATTTAACTCGCATAGTTAACGACATAAACTTTGTGATATTGCACAACATTGAGCCAAAAAAGATAAAAATAATGTGGGGACGACGCAAATAGCGATAGATTATGTATTACAAAGCGGCAAAACAATGATGGACAAGCGTCATACGGTCTAATGAACATCTATGCCATCGAAATATATCTCCGTTATTGCAGTATCCTCATACTTCTCTCCAGGATACACCTCCAATATCTCGAATTTTATTGACCACGCAGGTGCCGTATCCCTATCCTCATAGCCCAAGATACCGACATTGAAACTCTGCAAACCCATAGTGTCTTGCAAGTTTAGTACGACATAGGGGTTATCGTTGTAGTACATAAGTAACTTTTTCACCCTGGCATTATCACGCCACACCTCCCAGTTCTTGACATAACCATTATGTATGAGAACCGTTGTTATGCGCGGGCAAGTTCCTGGAAACGAATAACGCAAATACTCACCCTCGCCATTGCCTTCCACACCCTCTACCCACGCTGTTACTATGCGAAAGTCGTGAGCCTTCTCTGCAGCATACCTATCTGCAAGCGCACTCGACGCCGTAACGGAGTCAATCTGTCCACCACAATACCAGCTGCAGCTAGAACTATAAAAATGGCTTAACACGGGATCATCTTCCACAAAACTGAGCAGAGCAATTTCCACATCGCTCAATGCATTATAATCTGTACTCGCCTTCATCGCCACCCTATCACAAACCTGAAGATCGTCATAAGGGTTGTTTACAACGGAAGTAGGCTCGAGTTCTGGAACTTGTGCATAAAGATTTACCGCGCTTAAACAAAGCAATAGAAACATAACCCGTCTCATAGTGCAAAAAACTAAATTGTGAAACATATGAGATTAAGAACCTCTCAAGACAAAGTTAAGTAAAATATCTCATAACTCCAAATTCACATTTTCCTTCAAAAGAACCTCTAAATTCCATACGGACTATTCTTCCTGCTATAGCACCAATCTTGCTCCTCTTAATTTTTGCATAGAGTGCCATAGATATCGTGCAAAACGAAGATGTGACACTGAGGATATTACTCACCGCTAGTGAGGTAAGCCGCAGGCTTACAACAAAACCTAAACTGGTTGCATCTCCCCTAATATCCCGAATATCTCTTATGTGTCTTTAGTCCCTTTTCTCACTTGACTACTCTCACCTTCGGTGAGGTAAGCCAAGGGCTTACAATAAAGCCCCTCCTTTTCAAATGGAGGGGTTTGAGGAGGATTGTAATATAATGGTAAAGCGAGAAATATGAGCTTAACTTGCCGAGGATTGCTTCGCAATCTATTCTCGGCTTAAATCGGCGGCGTCTCGGCATAGTGAACATATTCCCTCTGCACTCGACATGCACGATTTTCCTCTGTTACACAGAGCAGTAAAGCTCAACACACATCAATGATATAACCATAAATAAATAGAATAGTAGGTAGTCACCTCTTTAAGAGAAGATCTTCGGTCTCTCAATTTTTCTATTTGCGCAGAATTTATGGTACGCTGAAACGAAGAATGGCGATTTGGATAGTACTATGCGTACAGCCAAATCGCCATTCAAGTAAGGTGCGCCAGAAATCTGCGCAAATAAAAAAGAGAAGACCGAAATAATCGATCTTCTCTTAAAGAGGCGGCTACCTACTCTCCCACCTAAATAGGCAGTACCATCGGCGTGAGTGAGCTTAACTTCTCTGTTCGGAATGGGAAGAGGTGGA
>JAEIGA010001030.1_pt1 | contig 42094 bp, 34 predicted proteins | sample 9270691 | NCBI WGS metagenome assembly JAEIGA01 (sample SAMN17057246, study PRJNA624740) | gut metagenome | biome: biome; isolation source: fecal sample | host: Bos grunniens | place: China: Xizang | collected 2019 | reverse complement strand
TGTCGGCACCCAGATCCCGGCTGTTGAGTTCCGGTTCGGGGAATGACGGAGTTTTCCAAGTGGCTTTGAGGTGCATTTTGGGCAGACCGTCGTGCATGAATTCGATATCGATGTAGGCGACAGTTTTGCCGTTGTAGAGCATATGGAATTTGCCGTTGTCGGTAAATTCACCGAGGACGGAGACTTCCACGTCGCGCTTTTTTGCCAACTGTTTGAATTCCTCGATTTTTTCCGGCGGAACAGCATAGCTCATACGCTCCTGCGCCTCGGAAACGAGGATCTCCCACGGCTGCATACCGGCATATTTCAGCGGAGCCTTGGCGAGATCCATGCAGCAGCCGTTGCACTCTTCGGACATTTCACCGATACTGGAAGAAAGTCCGCCTGCACCGTTATCAGTAATGAAGCGGTAGAGTCCGCGGTTGCGGGCTTCCATGATGAAGTCGCTCAACTTTTTCTGGGTGATCGGGTCGCCGATCTGAACCGCCTGAACCGGGCTGTCTTTGTGCAATTCTTCACTGGAGAAGGTCGCACCGTGAATACCGTCTTTACCGATCCGGCCGCCGCCCATAACGATCAGGTCGCCCGGTTTGATGGTCTTGCTGCTGCCGGGGATGCCGTTGATGCTCTTGGGCAGCTTGCCGACGGTACCGCAGTAGACCAGCGGTTTGCCGATGTAGCGGTCGTCGAAGTATTCCCAGCCGTTGCCGTAGGGAATACCGCTCTGGTTGCCGCCGTCGATAACACCTTTGTGGACACCGTCACGCAGACGGCGGGGATGGAGCAGACCTTCGGGAACATTTTCGTCAGCGGTGAACGGCGAACCGAGGCAGTAACCCCAGACGTTGATCAGAAGTTCCGCACCCTGTCCGGTGCCGAGGGGGTCACGGTTGACGCCGACGATACCGGTCATCGCACCGCCGTAGGGGTCGAGAGCGGAGGGGCTGTTGTGAGTTTCGACTTTGTAGGCGACGTCGCATTTGTCATTGAAGTTGATGACACCGGCGTTGTCTTTGAAGACCGACACGAGCCAGGGGACCTGAGTGGCGATCTCTTTGGTGCTTTTCTGGATATAGCTCTTGTAGCAGGAGCTGATGTGGGATTTTTCGCCGGTTTCGGTATCTTCGTAATCGATTTCGGCGCTGAAGATCTTGTGTTTGCAGTGTTCGCTCCAGGTCTGGGCGAGGACTTCCAGTTCGACGTCGGTCGGGTTGGAGGAAAGTCCGTAGGCTTCACGGCCCTCGGCGGTGCGGAAATAGTTCTGAATGGCCTTCATCTCTTCCAGAGAGAGTGCGAGGATGCCTTTCTGGCTCAGTTCGACCAATTTTTCGTCGGAAACTTCCAGATCGTAGTTGCGGACTTCCACGGCGTCGGTGTTTTTGACGAAGGGCAGATTGGCAGGAACATTTTCAGCTTGATCGCCCGGGATGACCGTGACGCTGTTGATAAGTTCGTTGGCAAGCAGTTTGCGTCCGATGGTATCGGCCTGTCCGGCAGTAAGTCCGGCACCGGAGATCAGATATTCGGTGGAGGAGAAAACATACTCATCTTCGCGGAGTTTGCGTCCGAGGATGTCGGCGGCGGCAGTACGGAAAGTGCGGCTGACGTTGTCGGTCACACCGGGACGGAAACCGACTGCGATCAGAAAATCGCATCCGGCAAGAGCGGTAAAGTTGTCAGACTGCGCTCCGGCGGTGCGCCACATCTGAAGCACCGGGTTGCAGAGCAACGCAGCAATTTTCTGGGCTTCTGCGGCGCTGCAGTCGGAGACGAGGGTGAAAACATCCCGGGTAAGCACCCGGTCAAGTTTGATCCCGCAAACATCTGCCGCCTGAGCGATGACGCCTTCACCGCGGGCATCGCGCCACATCGGCAACGTGGTAAGTTCGATCCGGTAGTTGTTCATAGAATTATTTCCTCAATTTTGTAATTGGATTTCCTTTGGCAAATTTACACCGAGCTGTTCCATCAATGTCTGGTTGTGCCTGACACATCCGGTGTACGCCCGGCGGTAACGTTCTGCATTTTCGGCGCTGAAATTTTTGCCGACATAGGTCCGGTAACGCACCAGACGGTGGTGGGAACGTCTGAAACTTTCCCGCATCCGGCAGAGCAGATCATCCTCCACGCTGCTGAATGATTGGATGATTTTCTGTGCTTCGTCGCCATCCATGGTGTTCATTGCATCACGGAAGACATCGTTCATGGTCATGCTGTGCAATTCGACGAAGTTGGCAAGCGATGCACCCAGACTGTCCAGCATGGCGCAGTGGGCGAGCATCCGGCACTCTCTTTCGCGGGTGTCCGGGCTGTTGATCATCAAAAGGATCTGCCGGGAATCGGCGCAGACCTTTTTGAGCAGTTTGGATATCTGCCAGTATACGGCAAAGCGAACCTTTGAACTGCATGAGGCGAAATCGCCTTCGCAGATCAAACGGTCCGCAATATCCAGCGCTGCATCCCGCCGCCCCATAAGCGGCGGTAAATTGACCTTGAGCAGCCAGTCTGCCGGGTGAGACAAGGCTTTACCGGAGCCGGAGATCAACTCCTGCATCCGGTAATTTCGCCCACCGGCAAACAACTGTGCAGCATCATCCATGCCTGAAAATTTCTCCGTTGCCGATCAGGCCATATAGGTGAAACTGAAGGCCTTGGAGGCGTTGACCGCTTCGCGGATCTTGTCGACCAGCATGGCGGGAACTTCAACATTGGTGGTGATGACGCTCAGAGAACGGCCGAGTTTGACATTCTGGGGAGCGCGGATATCGATGATGTTGATGTTCTTTTCACCGAGGATACCGGCGATGCGGCCGATAACGCCGGGTTCGTCAGCGTATTCGACAAAGAGGTGGTGACCGGCGGGGTCGAAGAAGAGCTTGTCGAAGTTGTCCAGACGGGAGATCATCACGGTGTTTTCAGCGATGGTACCGCGGGCACCGGCTTTGACGATGGCATCACCGTTGCCGACGAAAAGGTCGATGGTCATGGATTCGCCATAGTTCTTGGAGTTGTCGACCATGCGGTTGACCAGTTCGACACCGGCTTCGGTAAGGAACTGTTCAGCTTCTTTGGGGCCCTGTTCGACGGCGAAATCTTTGGCGATGGCGGCGACGACGGGCGGGATGAGCCACTTGGCGTAGTCAGCGAGTTTTCCGTAGAAACTGGTTTCGATGCGGGTCGGGTTGTTGTTGTCGCCGAGGTAGGCACGGGTCAGCGCGGTGAGCGCATAGGCCAGTTTCTGGAAACCGGCATCCAGACCGTCGGGCAGAGCTTTGTTGACGACGCAGTTGGTGACGCCCTGTTCGAAGTAATCGATGGTCTGTTCGGCGGCACGTTTGGCGGCGTTGAAGTTGGCTTCGTAGGTGTTGGCGCCGAGGTGGGGGAGCATGATGTCGGCGACATCAGCAACGCTCTTGGGACCGGCGGCATCTTTGGGATAGACGTCGTTGCAGTAGACGATCTTTTTGGTGGCCTTGACGGAACGCAGATCTTCTTCGTTGATGATTCCGGCGCGGGCGCAGTTGACGAGGATGGCACCGGGCTTCATCATTTCAAAGAGACGGCGGCCGATCATGCCGCGGGTCTCGTCGTTTTCGGGGATGTGGAGGGTGATGCAGTCGGCTTCAGCGAAGATCTTTTCGATGCTGCAGAGTTCGACACCGATCTTTTCAGCGAGAGCGGGGGAGAGCATCGGATCGTAGCCGAGGATCTTGACATCGAATCCGGACATACGTTTGACCACCAGGTTGCCGATGTGGCCCAGACCGAGGATACCGACGGTTTTGCCGGTCAGTTCGTGACCCATGAATTTGCTCTTTTCCCATTCGCCGGCGCGAGTGGAGGCATCTGCGGGCAGGACATGGCGGTAGGCGGCGAGGATCATCGCCACAACTTCTTCGGCGACAGCGTTGCTGTTGGCGCCGGGGGTGTTCATGACATCGACGCCGCGTTTACGGGCATATTTGATGTCGATGGTGTTGTAACCGGCACCGGCACGGACGACCAATTTGAGGTTGGGCATGGCGTCGATGACTTCAGATGAAACTTTTTCACTGCGGACGATCAATGCTTCAGCGTCGGAGTGCTGTTTGATGAGCTCTTCCATCGGGGTGGCACCATCGAGAATGGTCTCGTAACCACGCTGGGTGAGCAGATCGGCGGCGAATTTGTCAAGTTTGGTCGGAATAAGAACTTTGGGCATTTCTGAAGTCTCCTTTGTTTGAACAATAATTCTGTCCATTTAATATACCATGCAAACGCCCTTTTTGCAAGATGAAAGCCACTATAATTTATAGAAAAATTGCGGAGGCGCGATTTTATTTTTGCAGACACAATTCCGCTGAACGCAGACCGTCACATCCGGCGGATACGATCCCTCCGGCAAGGCCGCATCCTTCGCCTGTTGGATAGAAGCCTTTCAGCATCGGATTTTCCAATGTTTCCGGATCCCGCAGCAGCCGGATCGGAGATGAAACGAAACTTTCAGCACCGATGAATTTGCCGTGCCGGATGAAGCCGGGGATCCGGCGGTCAAAATTTTTCACGGCGGGGATGAGGGCGTTTTTTAGAACTCCGGACAGCAGAAGGTCGAGCCTGCCGGGGACGATCCCGGTGTCGCAGGCGGTCATTTTGTTGTTCAAAATCTGTTTGCCGCTGAGAAAGGCGGCAACATCCTGCGCCGGGAATGTGTAATCGGCTCCTCCGTGCGAAAAGATATTTTTTTCCAGCGCATCAAAGGTGGAAAAAAGTGTTTCCATATCGCCGTATTCTGCCGGATCCAGCGTGGCGATAAGGCAGCTGTTGGCAAATTTTCCCGCCCGGGCAAAACAGCTCATACCGTTGGTGACCGAGTGCCCCTGCCAGGCGGTGGCGTTGACTACGCTGCCGCCGGGACACATACAGAAAGAGCTGATATTGCCGAGTTCTGACCGGGAAACGATGTGGTATTCGGCGGCGCCGAGGGCTGCCGGACGGCGGGGGAGGTGGTACATCGCTCTGTCGATGATCTCCTGCGGATGTTCCACCCGGCACCCGGTCTGGAACGGTTTGAATTCCCATGCGGCACGCCGGCAGACTTTGCGGAGCAATTCTCTGCCGCCGAGTCCGGGGGCGAAAATCACCGCCGGAGCCGACAGTTTTTCACCGCTGCTCAATTGAACTCCGGTACATTTGCCGTTTTCAGACAGAATATCGGAAACTTCACAGCCGAAACGGAATATTCCGCCGAGAGCTTCGATCTTTTTGCGCAAATTGGCACAGACGGTGATCAATTTATCGGAACCGATATGAGGGCGGGCAAGGTAGAGGATCTCTTCCGGAGCGCCGCACTCCACCCAGAGTTTCTTTAAAAAACGTCCCCGGAGATCTTTGGTGCCGGTATAGAGTTTGCCGTCGGAAAAAGTTCCGGCACCGCCTTCGCCGATAAGGAGGTTGCTGTTTTCATCCAATTGGCGGTTTTGCAGAAATTTCCGGTAGTCATCTTCCCGTTTTTCCACCGGATAGCCCCGGTCGAGGATCAGCGGTTTGCAGCCGGCGGCGGCGAGCAGATATGCCGCAGAGATCCCGGCGGGACCGGTGCCGACGACGATGGGATGAAGCAGATCAGTCGATTCCGGAAGTGCCGGATGAGGAATTTCCAACGCGGCGATCTCTTCGGGAGAAGCAGGAGAGAATTTCGGCAATATCTGTCCGGTTTCCAGAAGCAGTTTTAAAATTATTTTGGGTATGCCCCGCCTTGAATCGATACTGGAGGAGAGGATCTCGCAATGGGTGATCTGCCGGATATCGAGATGGAGTTCCCGGGAAACGATACGGGGCAGTTCACGGCAGTAGCTGCCGGGAAGTTTCATTGTGTTTAGAGTGAAATTTTCGATAATGTAGAACATGGACTACCTGCGGGGGTGAAATTGGCGGTGAATGGTCAGTAAGCGGTTCTTGTTGACATGAGTGTACAACTCGGTCGTGGAAATGTCGCTGTGGCCGAGCATCTCCTGAATTGCCCGCAGATCAGCGCCGTTTTCCAGCAGATGGGTGGCGAAACTGTGCCGCAGGGTGTGAGGATGGATATCCTTGTCGATCCCGGCATTGAGGGCGGCTTCCTTGATGATCGCCCAGATCCGTTCCCGGTTGAGCCGTCTGCCGTTGCGTGAGACGAACAAATACGGCGAAAGCGGCACTCTGGCGGTGAGTTCACTGCGGCTGACGGAGATGTATCTTCTGATCAGAGCCAGCACCTTGGATGCGGTCGGGACGACCCGTTCTTTGGAACCTTTACCGGTGATGCGGAGCATTCCGGATTCAAAATCGATGTCGGCAAGTTTCAAATCGGCAGTTTCGGAAACCCGCAAGCCGGAGGCGTACATAAGTTCGATGATGGTGCGGTTGCGCAAGGTCAGCGGATCATCCGAACGGTCGGAATATGCCCGGAGCAGCCGACCGGTCTCTTCGATCGAAAGCATCTCCGGCAGGATCCGCCACAACCGGGGCGAATCCATCGCCGCTGTCGGATCGGCTGCAGAAAGTTTTTCAGCGTACATATAACGGTAAAACATCTTCATCGCCGCCAGATGCCGGGCAATACTGCTCTCCTCCATCTGCTCCTGACGTTTGGAATCCAGAAAGTCGAGCAGATCGTCCCGGCCGGCCTGATCCCATTGCAAAATCCCCCTGTCCATCAGGAAATCGCCAAGCGAACAGAGATCGTTCCGGTATGCGAGCAGGGTATTCTGGCTCAAGCCGCGTTCGACTTTCAAATGTTCGATAAAGTATTTCAAATATCTTTTCATCAATAAAAACAGGAAAAAATCAAAATTTTTTCAAAAAGTCATTTGCATTTGTACCAAACATAATTTAGATTTAATAGTTGTTTTTTTCCAGTAACAGAATTTTTTTTTCGAGGATTTTTTGCAGAGATGGCAAGTGATACAGTTTTTCTGGGGGCTCTCGGCAGCGGCAGTTCCGGAAATGCCTATGTGATCGAATATCAGGATGAGTCGCTCATCATCGATCAGGGCTTTTCCCGCAAAGAACTGCTCAAACGTATGGAGTCAGCCGGCTTTGTCCCGGAAAAACTCCGCGGTGCGCTGCTGACCCATGAACACAGCGATCATTGCAAAGGTTCAAGAGTCTTTTGCGATGCCCTTTCGCTGCCGCTTTACACCACGGCGAGAACCGCCCGCTATCTCTCGATGCATGGCACTCTGCCCCGGCAGGTGCACTCCTTTGAAGCCGGAGAAGCATTCAACCTCGGAAATTTTGCCATAAAAAGTTTTTCATTGCCCCATGATGCCGTTGACCCGGTGGGGTTCCAGATCAGCTGCGGCGACATCCGGATCGGTATCGCTACCGATTTCGGTCACGCTCCGGAACATATCCGCCGGGAATTGCGCGGATGTCATGCGCTGGTGCTTGAGAGCAATTATGACCGGGAGATGCTGATGAATTCCAACCGGCGGCTCGAACTCAAACGGCGGATCTTCGGCGTGAGAGGACACCTCGGCAACTGGGAAAGCTGTCAATTGCTCCCCGATCTGATCGACGAACGTACCCAATTGCTTTTGCTGGCGCACATCAGCAGCGAATGCAATACCCCGGAGCTGGTACGGGAAAACTGCCGTTGCGCTTTGCAGATGCTCGATCAGGAAAATAAACCGCATTTTGAAATACTTTCTCAAGACGCTCCCTCGGAACGTTTTAAAATATCTGCTTCTGTTTTATGCAGGGAGGCTGCCAATGAGTGATCCGATCAAGATCAATTGCCGCAAATGCCGCGCCAGATACGATGTCAGCGATTTGCCGCCATTTACCATGTTCAGCTGCCCGGAATGCGGTACGCAGCTCCGTACGCCGAAAGTTTTCGGGAGATACCTGTTGGAAAAACTCTACGGTCAGGGCGGTATGTCCGGGATCTATCGCGCTATCGATCCGGTTCTGATGCGGCGGGTGGTCGTCAAGATCGCCAAATCCGACAGCGAACACGGCAATATGAAAGAGCGGTTCCAGCATGAAGCCAAACTGCTCGCCCCCATCTCTCATGCCGCAGTTATTCCGATCTACGATTGCGGAGAAGTCGGCGATGAATCTTTCATCGTCATGCAGTTTATGGACGGCGGAGATCTGGAAACCCATATGAAAAAGAATTCTCTGCCCGCTCCCGATGAATTGATCGACCATCTGCGCAATGTCGCTTCCGGTCTGCATTATCTCTATCTCGGACACAATATCGTCCACCATGACGTGAAGCCCTCCAATATCATCCTGGCTTCAGACGGTTCGGCCCGGATCGGAGATTTTGATCTGTGCGACATCCGCCGGGCAGGCGATATCACCACCCCCTGTATGCTCTGGGGCAGTCCGGGATACCTCTCTCCGGAGCGTCTTCAATACGGCGGCGAAGATCACCGCGGCGATATTTACAGCCTCGGTATCACCATCTACGAATTGTTCAGCGGTCAGCTGCCTTTCGGGATCCACGGTGAAGTCGAAACGCTCTATCAGCGCCGTCAGGAACCTTTCACTCCGCTGCAGCAGCTGAATCCTGTCGTGGGAAAAGAGATCTCCCAACTGGTCGATGGAATGCTCTCTTTTGAGGTCAATTCCCGTCCCACCTATCCGGAAATAATCCGTACGCTTCATCTCTGAACTTTTTTGAGGACCGATTTTATGGCAAACAACAATTATGTCTGCACCATAGATGCTGAACAGGCGGAGGAGTTGCGGATCATTCTGGAAAACGCCGGATGGGAATTTGCCCAGCTGCCCTACGGCAGATACAAGGCATCCAAAGATCATACCACCGTCGCCGCCTACAACAGCGGCAAACTGGTCGTTCAGGGACGGGGGACGGAGGAATTCGTCCTCTACACCCTTGAGCCGCAGATACTTCACACTTTCACCTACGGTTATGAAGATATTTTCGATGAAGAAAAGTCCGCCGCGTTATCCATGGAAATAACCCCGCACGGCGGAATCGACGAAAGCGGAAAAGGTGACTTTTTCGGACCTCTGGTCATCGCCGGAGTCTGCGTCGATGAAAAAAGCGGTGAAGAGCTGCGCAAACTCGGCGTTTGCGACTCCAAACTTATTCACAGTTCCGCCAGGATAACCAAACTCGCCGAAGCGATCCGTTCGATCGCCGCCGGACACTATTCAAGTGTCGTCCTGATGCCGGAAACCTACAACCGCCTCTACGAAAGTATCGGCAATCTCAACCGTCTGCTCGCCTGGGGCCACGCCCGCATCATTGAAAATCTGCTGGAACAAACCCCCGAATGTCCCCGGATGCTCTCCGATAAATTCGGCAGCGAACACCTCATCCGCAACGCTCTTATGGAAAAAGGACGCAAAATCATCCTCGAACAGGAGACCAAAGCGGAGCGTGATATTGCCGTCGCCGCCGCCAGTATCCTCGCCCGGGACGGTTTCCTGCGGGGCATGAAAAAACTCGATGCCCTGTGCGGTTGTGAACTGCCCCGAGGTGCCGGACCGCAGGTGAAAATCATCGGCAGTCAGCTTATTCAGCAGCATGGCCGTGAGATTTTGCGCAGTTGTGCAAAACTGCATTTCAAGACAGCGAATGAATTGTGAGAGGAGCGCGATCGGACGGTCGGCGGCGTCTCGTGGTCAATCTCGGCGGCAAATCTGCGGACTCCATCTTGGTCGAGGACACAAGTCCACTCCCTCGCTGTCGCCTTGATTTACCACCGACCTTGCCGCACGATACATCCGCCGGGTGGATCGGACGGTTTTGGATGCATGTTTGGTTGGTGGTGCGGCGCAAAGCGCACGCACAGCAGTTGGCGCTATGCCAGGAACCCATCGCCAACAGCGTTGTTTTTATTCTGCAAAAAGCCAGGTGGAGAGGTATCTTTCTCCGGAATCCGGGAGCAGGACAACGATCCGTTTACCGGCAAATTCCGGACGGCGGGCGATTTCGATTGCTACGTAGAGCGCAGCTCCGCCGGAAATACCGATCAGCAACCCTTCTCTGACTGCCGCCTGCCGGGCGGTGTCGCCGGCATCTTTAGCAGAAACGGTTATCACCTCGTCGATTATTTCCGTATTCAGCACCTCCGGGATGAATCCGGCGCCGATGCCCTGAAGTTTGTGCAATCCGGGTTTCCCGCCGGAAATAACGGCGCTGCAATCCGGTTCGATGGCGATGATCCGGCAATCCGGATTGTGTTTTTTCAAAATTTCACCGACTCCGGTCAGCGTACCGCCGGTACCGACCCCGGCAACAAAAGCGTCGATTCTGCCATCGGTGTCGGCGATGATCTCCTGTGCCGTGGTGCGGCGGTGGACTTCCGGGTTGGCGGGGTTGCTGAATTGCGCCGGAATGATGGAACCGGGATGGTTGCGGTGCAGTTCTTCGGCTTTGGCGATCGCTCCTGCCATGCCTTCGGCTCCCGGAGTGAGTACGATTTCGGCTCCGTAAGCGGCGAGCAGCTTCTGCCGTTCAACACTCATGGAATCGGGCATAGTGAGGATAAGTTTATATCCTTTGACCGCCGCCGCCAGGGCAAGTCCCACTCCGGTGTTGCCGCTGGTAGGTTCAATGATCAATCCGCCGGGGGCGAGGAGTCCGGATTTTTCCGCCGCTTCGATCATGGCGATACCGACCCGGTCTTTCGCAGAACCTCCGGGGTTGAAAGATTCGACTTTGGCGATCAGTTCCGCATTGGGAGTGTCGAATTTGTGCAGCTTGACCAGTGGAGTGCTGCCGACGGTTTCCAGCATATTTTCATAAATTTTCATAGTTTCACCCGATATTGAAGCCCAGCATGGCAAGTGATTTGTTTACTTTTTCAGATCCGCCGCTGACGGTGTAAGCGGAAAACTCCCGGCGATTCCAGTAACTTCCCCGGATCTGTTCAAACTGTTCCGGAGCCGCCCGGAGGGCATCGGCATCTTTCCGGATATCGTAGGCGTGAAGTATTGCCTGATTTATCTGCTGCCAATCCGCAAGAGCGGGATCCAGTTCGATCATTTTGCTGTAAATTGGTTCCGGCAGAGATTTTACGCAGAAATTCCGCAATGACGGGATGTCGAATACCTCCGCGATTTTCCGGACGCAGGCGGTCGTGCCGTTGGCTTTGCCGTCTTTGGAATATCCGGCAATGTGCGGTGTCCCGATATCGACCAGAGTTACCAGTTCCGGGTCGAGATCCGGTTCACCGGGCCAGACGTCGATCAATGCTCCGGAAATATGTCCCGATTTTTTGGCGTCGATAAAGGCTTTTTTGTCCATCACTTCGCCCCGGCAGCTGTTGAAAAAATATGCTCCCGGCTTCATTTGTGCAAAGAATTTTTCATCTGCCAGATCGGCGGTGGGATATTTGCCGCCGCGTTCCAGAGGGACGTGCATGGTGACGATATCGGAGTTTGCCAGCAGTTCATCCAGTTCGGTAAAGCCTTCATTTCCCTCGACCTCCGCCCGGGGAGGGTCGTTGAGCAAAACATTCATGCCGAATGCTTTGCCGACTTCGCAAATATGTTTTCCGACATGGCCGACGCCGATTATTCCGAGGGTTTTGCCGGCGAGATCCTGAGCCAGCACCGCCAGCGCACTGGAAATATAATTTTTGACACTCACCGCATTGCAGCCGGGGGCATTGCTCCATTGGATACCGAGTTCATCCAGTTCGGCGGTATTCAAGTGATCGATGCCGATGGTCGCCGTGGTGACCAGTCTGACCTTGGAATTGCCCAGCAATGCCCGGTCGCAGGTTGTGCGGGTACGGGTGACGAGGATATCGGCATCGGCAAGGTCGGCGGGGGTGATCCTGCTGCCGGGCAGATAGAGTACCTCGGCAAATGGTTCAAATACTCCCTTGAAGTAGGGGATTTTGTCGTCGGCGATGATTTTCATAGCAATTTTCCCTCTATCAAAGTTCGACACCGGTTTCGGTATCTACCAGTTTGAATTCTTCATAATGAAGCATCGGATCGGCCCGGAATGAAAGTTCATTTTTGTATTTGCGCTCCATATCGCTGAGCAAATGGGCATCTTCATTGCGCAGACGGGCCAGGACTTCCGGGTGCATGAATACCCGGAGCGCGACCCCTTTGTATTTGCGGTCACGCATGATGGAATTGAGTTTGCGCTGGATCTCGGCACTCATCGTCACCGGAGATTTGACCAGACCGCTTCCGGAACAGTAGGGACACGGCGTGTAGACCTGCGATTGGATACTTTCATGTTCACGCTGGCGGGTCATCTCCATCAATCCCAGTTTACTCAACGGCAGGATATGGGTTTTGGCGCGGTCATTTTTGGTCAGTTTTTTCATGGTGCGCATGATTTCATCCCGTTCTCCGGCACTGCGCATATCGATAAAGTCGATCACCACCAGACCGCCGATGTCCCGGAGCCGGAGCTGGCGGGCGATCTCTTCGGCGGCTTCGAGGTTGGTTTTGAGGATGAAATCAGGCTGTTCAGACGCTTTTCTGCCGTGTCCGGAGTTGACATCGATTGCGATCATGGCTTCGGTTTCGTCGATCACGATCTCGCCGCCGCCGGGAAGTTTGACTTTACGCTGAAAGACCTGCGCAAGCTGTTCGTCGATGTTGTAGTATTCAAAGACCGGCTCATTGCCGCTGTACAGATGGACCCGGGAAACCAGTTTGCTGGTACCGATACGTTTGAGGGTATCCCGGATTTTTTTGTAAGCTGCGGGGTCATCGACGGTGATGCCGGAGATCTCGTCTGTGATGAAATCCCGGACGGTACGGTCGATGAGATTGGGTTCGGTAAAGAGTTTCACCGGAGCGGAGGAATTTTCCATTCCGGAGGCGATCTTTTCCCAGTAATCCATAAGCAGTTCCAGATCGCGTTTGAAAAAGGTCGCCCGTCTGCCCTCTCCGGCAGTCCGGCAGATCACGCCCATTCCCTCGGGGATATTGAGTGCTTCGATGATCTTGTGCAGACGCTCTCTTTCGGCGGTGCTTTCGATGCGGGTGGACAATCCGATGTGGCCGCAGTAGGGCATTAAGACCAGAAATCTGCCGGGGATGGAGATATCGGTGGTAATGCGGGCGCCTTTGGTGCCGATCTGTCCTTTGGTCACCTGGACGAGCAGTTCCATACCCGGCTTGAAAATATCCGGGATGTCATTTGCGGTGATCCGTTTTTTCCGGCGGGCCTGTTCCTGAGAAAGTTTGGCACCCGGAGATTTTCCGTTTTTCTTTTTGTCGACCGGAGCGGAGTTGTATTTGAGCTGCTCCAGCTGAAACTGTTCGATCAGATCCGAATTGCCCGGGATCATATCCCGGAAATGGAGAAAGGCATTTTTATCGGCACCGATGTCGACGAATGCCGCCTGAAGTGAGATATCCAGATTGACGATCTTTCCCAGAAAAATATCTCCGGGCTCCGGATTGTTGCTGTCACGTTCGATTTTGTATTCTTCAAGTTTTCCGCCGCTCATCAGGGCGAAACGCCGTTCCATTTTTTCGCAGTTAAGAATGATCTCCCTTACTTTGTTTTCCATAAAAATAATTTTCCGTTAAATTGATATTTCCTCCGGAAATACGGGTAATTTGCCGCGCAATCCATTGCGGAAAGCTCCGGCAGTCATCCGTTTTGCTCCGGATGGGATGAGTTCGATGATCTCAAGCGCAGTACCGTTTCCGCAGCCGACCACCACTTTACCGGGCAGATCGGCACATTCTCCGGGGGCAAGTTCAAATCCGGAAACGACTTTGGCTTTGCAGATATTGATGACACCGGAAGCTCCTCCGGCGGGGTTTTGAAATTCACATACCGCTCCCGGCCACGGGAAAAATGCCCGGCTCATCCGTTCGATCCTTCCGGCTTCCCAATGCCATGAGAAGCGGCCTTCACTTTTGGAGATCTTGCGGCAGACGGTGACCAGGCTCTGATCCTGCGGGATGCCCGGAAGTTTTTTATCGGCGATATCGCACAAGGTTTCCGGAGCGACGGCGGCGGCAAGTTCGCCGAGTTTGATTTCGAGGGAATCGGCATACTCTTCGCCGGTGAGCGGACAATATTCGGTGCGGTAGACCGGTCCGGAATCCAACCCTTTTTCCATCTCCATAAAGGCTACTCCGGTTTCAGTATCTCCGTTGAGCAGACATTGGGTGATGGGTGAAGCTCCCCGGTACTTGGGCAGGATCGAAGCGTGAACATTGACGCAGCCGAATTTCGGCAGCATCAGCAGCGGAGTTTTCAAAATCTGACCGAAAGATACCACGCAGAGCATCTCCGGAGCCATTTCAGATAAAAATTCCAGAAAATCCGGCGCATTGACGTCGGCAACCCGCATCGGTTCCAATCCGAGCTGCAGCGCGGCCTGACCCAGCGGCGTGGGAGTCAGGACCCGCTTTCTGCCGGCGGGACGGTCGGGCTGGGTGATGACCCCGGCAAGTTGGATACACTCCGACTGGTGCAGAGCTTTCAAAATCGGCACTGCAATCGGACCGGAACCGAGAAAAACGACTTTTAAAGGATTTGTCACTTGCAAAAACTCCTGTGAACATTCATATTAGATAATATACACCATTAACCCGAAAAAGCGAATTTTTTTATGACCGAATGTGCAATAATGCTGGGAGGAAATCTCTCCGGAACACCTCAAGCAATGGATTTTGCTTTGAAAAAGCTTGAACAAGGCGGATTTGAAGTCGATAAAATCAGTCCGGTTTTTCACTCTGCCGCCGTGGATTGTGTCCCCGGTACCCCCGATTTTCTGGATGTCGCCGTGACCGGTTTCTGGGCATCTTCCGCACGGGAACTGCTTTCGCTTACTCAAAGCATCGAAATTTCAGCCGGACGTCCGGCGCAGCACAGCAGCCGGGAATCCCGGATATTGGATATCGACATCATTCTTTTCGGCAGCGAAAATATCTCTCTGCCGGAGCTGATCGTTCCCCATCCCCGGGCAAAATTGCGGGAGTTTGTATTGTCTCCGTTGTGCGAAATCGCTCCCGACCGCACCTTCCCCGACGGCACGACGGTCAAAGCCGCTCTTGAGGCTCTGAAAAATCGCAAATAAGGATTTATCTTACGGAGGAAATATTATGCCGGAATTACCGGAAGCAGAAAATATCGGCCGGGCGCTCAAACGCGCCCTTTGCAATAGAACGATCACCAAAGTGGAGGTTTTTACTCCGGCGATGCGCACCCCGCTTCTGCCGCTGCTGTCAGCTGATTTGCCGGGACGCCGGATCGTCGATGTCCGCCGCCGTGCCCGCTATCTGGTCGCCGAACTGGATGACACCAGAGGATTGCTGATGCACTTCGGGATGTCCGGGGTGGTCAGGGTGGAGCCGCCGAGTGTTCCCAAACGCAAGCACGAGCATGTATTCATCCATCTGGATGACGGTATGATCTTCCGTTTTGAATGTACCAGACGGTTCAGTTTATTGGAGATCCATCCCGGATGTGCCGCCGGGGCATTCCCCGGAACTTTGAGCGATCTCGGTGTCGAACCTCTGTCCGATGAATTCACCGGCAAACTGCTTTTTGACAACTTCAAAAAGCGCAGCGGCTGTGTGAAAAACGCTCTGATGGATAATGCCATCGTCGTCGGTATCGGCAATATTTATGCCAATGAGACCCTGTTCGAATGCAGCATCGATCCCCGCCGCAAAGCCAACACGGTGACGCTTGCTGAATGTGAACTTCTGGCAGAAACTTCCCGCAAGATTCTGCTTCGTGCCATCGATGCCGGAGGAACCACCATTTCCGACTTCAAAAATGTCGATGGCAGCGAAGGAAAATTTGTTCAGGAACTGAAAATTTACGGCAAACACGGCGAAAAATGTCCCCGTTGTTCCGCCATTATCGAATCTGTCCGCCTCGGCGGCCGCAACTCTTTTTACTGTCCGGGATGTCAAAAATGAAAAAATTTGCAATTTGTCTGCTGCTGTTCGCCACTCTGGCGGTGCTGACCGGATGCTCCGGAAAAGATGCCCCCAAAGAAAATCCCCCCACCGTCCAGCTGGAAGGATTCTCGTCGCAAGATGAAGCCGCTGCGCTGAATCTTGCCCGCAATTTCGCCGGAGCATTTGAAAAATCGCTGATTTCCGGCGACTTCAAACACCTCGAACCCATGCTGCCGCCCCCTGCTTCCGGCAGAAAATTTTCTGCAACCGACTTTTCCGGTATGCGCAACGCCATGATCCAATTCTACGGGACCCCCCGGAAAATCGGCTATGCCGCCACTTTGCAGCAGGGAAAACTCCGGGATGTGCTTTGGAAAATCACCTTTGAACGGCAGCAAACTCCGGGCGTTCCCGGCGAATTTTTTGAAATTTTACTTTGTGTGCGGATTTTCCGCGAACCCGGAAAATCTCCGGAGATCGCCGGATTTTTCATCAAGAGGTTTTGATCCCGCCGTTTGGATCAGGCGATTTTGCAAATGACGTTTCTTGGAGCGGCGCCGATCTGTCGGGCTGACCGCCCGACCGGCGTGAGGCAGTTGTATTGTTCCGCCTGACGGCGGTTATTTTTTTATGGCGGGCGTTCACGGGTGATCCTGCGGTTCCCTTTTGCCCGGAGAACCGACAATTTTCTCAAAAATATGATCTTTGCACTTGAAAAATGACAGGCGAAATACTATCTTATTTCCCATGAAGATCAAATTACATCGACTTGCAAAACTTGTTTTGACCGTTCTGCCATTGACCATCGCTCTGGCAGCGTTCCTGTTTGTATCCGGCAGCGACCGCAATAGCCCGGTTTCCGCCAATGTCGATGCTTCTTTGCTTTTGCCGTCATCTCAAGCCGTTCCGCCTCTGCTTCCGGCGGAACCGGAATCCGGAAATCACTCCGCCACTCTGCGCGGCGATGCCCCGGGTACCCCGCTTCAACTCATCGTCTCCAGGCGGGAACCCAATCCTGTTCCTTCCCGCTGTTTCCGGGATGGAAATGTCGGGATCGTCCGGAAACTTGATTTCATCATACCTTATCTCTCTGCAGAAAGCGGAGATCATCCGCTCCGTTTTGTTTTCCAAACTTTCCTCCAACGCTCATTGCCGCCCCGGGCAGGTCCATATATCGTTTGACCATTTTGTTGCCGCCATCATTTTCATTTCCGGCGGCAAAACTTCCACCTGATTGGAAAATGTTGAACTTTATATGGAAAAAATCATCTATGAGCAGCTTTGTCAAAAAACATTGGGAAGATATCATCATCTACGGCTTTTGCGGTCTTATGATCATCGCCGGCATCATGCTTTATAATACTTTTATCGCTTGAGGAGCGAGGGACGGCGGGCGCTTGCGGGCGCTGACGTTGTCAGCGGCAGGTCTCGTGAACGGGAGTTCACGTCGCCTGCCGCTTCCTTGTTATCATCCCGCAATCATCCCGCCGTTTGGATCGGGTGATTTTGCAAATGGCGTTTCTTGGAGCGGCGCCGATCTGTCGGGCTGAACGCCCGACCGGCGAGAGGTAGTATTTGATTTCGCCTGACGGCGGTTATTTTTTTATGGCGGGCGCTCACGGGTGCCCGCCGTTTGGATCGGACGGTTTTGGATGCAATGTTGGTTGATGGTGCGGCGCAAAGCGCATGCACAGCAGCTGGCGCTATGCAAGAAACCCATCACCAGCGACGTTGTCTTTTTAGCAAGGCGCTCTGTTCTGTTGCCGGCACCGGGTACACGGCATGCCAGCCCGCACCTACTCCCACTCACAGCACCAACCACCCCGCAGCGTGGTTCGCAAATTTCCCCTGCGCTTACTCTTTTACTCTGGCGATGACAAATGCCGGGAATCCGGGGATCTGCCAGGCGTTGAGCAGGGCATTTATTCTCGGTTCGCCGGGATTTTCCGCCGGGAAATTTACTACGGTAAAGTTTTCATCGAGAGTTTTGATGACCTCGGGATTTTTCAGCGTTTCCTTTTCCATGGCGTGGCAATTTTTGCACCATGAGGCTCCAAACTTTATCAACAACGGCTTGCCGGTCTGACGGGAAATTTCTGCGCCTTTTGCCAATGCGGCAAAGCCGTCGGTTTCACCCGGAATGGAACTGTCGCTTGACTTCAGCAATTTGAATCCAAGAATCAGATAATAGATACCCATTACCGCCACCACCGCCGCCAGAGCATACTTGACCGCGACCATGAATTTGCCCGGTTTGGGTAATACTTTCAACCCGAATCCTGCCAATGGCCACGGCAATGCCATGCCGATGCCCAGCACAAACGGCAGCACGATGACCCAGCTGCTGCCGCTGTTGTATTCTCTTGCCGCAAACAGCAGCACACTTATCACCACCGGTGCCACGCATGCTCCGGCAAGCAGAGCCGAAATTGCCCCCATCAGCAACGCAGTCGGCCAACTGTTGATCTGTTTTTGAACCGATGCCCGCAATGATGAAGCGAAATTCAGATTGTAAACTCCCGCCATCGCCAATGCCATGCAGATGAATATCCCTCCGATAACAAAATTGAATACCGGCATACTGTTGAGCGTACCGAAACCGATCCCCAGAAATGCCGCCGCCAATCCCAAAACTCCGTAGGCTCCTGCCATTCCGGCTCCGTATGCCACGCCCCGTTTCAATCCGGGAACTCCGCCGCCTTTGGCTCCGATGATTATCAATGTGACCGGCATCATCGGCAGAATGCACGGCGTCAGATTGAGTCCGAGTCCGCCGAGAAGTGTCAACAGCAATATGCCGATGATCCCGGCACCGTCAAAAAATCCTTTTTTATCTTCATCTTTGAGGAACTCCAGAAATTTTCCGGCATCCATATAGCCTTCGGCTTTGCGGATGAGTTCATATTTTCCGGCATCATCGATCGCTTCTGATTCCGCCGGAGCTGCGGGGCGGTCGAATTGGTGTTCCTGCGGCATGAAGCACATTCCTTCTTCAGTACAGCCCTGAAACATGACCTTGCCGGAAATATCTTTGCCGGAAGTTTCCCATCTCCATGTGCCGGTGGTGAATTTTTCCGGGACGACTCCGTTGCGGCTTTGCAGCTGCGGGATCGCTTTTTTGCCGGATGCATCGCTCAATTCAAACTGGATACCGGATCGATCGAGATAGTGTCCGGGAGCGATCGTGAGGGTGAATTCGGTATTCTCCCCTGCGATTTGAGAATTCCAGACGAATGGTTCGCTCCCCCGGCTCAAATGCGGCAGAGCCAGAAAGAGCAGTAAGAGGAAAAATTTTCTCATTTTATCATACCTTCGATCTGTTTGATGTAATCGTCGACATCGCAGTATCCGCTTATTCTGCCGAGGATCCGGCCGTCATTGGAAACGATCACCGTCGCGGGGATATAGGGGCCCGGTTCCAGTTTGCGCTCAAGTTTTTTCACCATCGCCCTTTCCGTGATCCCCTGAAAGCGGTTGCGGGGAGAATCCATGTAGACCAGGATCAGATTTTTTTGCGCAAAACGGATGAATTTTGCCGTATTCAAGGTGTTGTTGTACAAGGCGATGCATCCCGGGCACCAATCGGAACCGGTAAAGAGTACCAGCAATGATTTTTTCTCTTTGACCGCCTGTTTGACCGCCGTATCGTAGTCGGTAGTCCAATGTTCCGGTGCTCCGTAGAGCAAAGTGGTGCCGGCGAAAAGAGCAGCTGCAAAGATCAGGAATTTTTTCATAAAGTCACCTCGTTATTTAAGTTTTTCGATATTGGTTGCAGAAAAAATTGAATTCACAATCCGGACAATGCCCGGTATTTGACGGAACATCCTGCCACGACGCTGCCAGCAGATCGCTCCAGAGTGCGCCGTCTTCGGAGATTTGGCGCAATGTTTCTGAAACATTGAGGTCGAGACCGGCCTCCTGAAAATTTCCATTTTCCCGGCAATAGGCAAAAGAGCGAACCAGATGCGGCTCTCTGCCGAGAGTGTTGACCGCATAAAATTTATGCAAAAGTACGCTGGTGTCGCGGCAATTGTTTTCAACTATCCACAGCACTCCGTTGCGTTCAAGTGCCAGAAGCGGAGCGCAATAACAGCAGAGTTCGTTGATATGGACCGTCAGCGGAGCGGCGATCTCCCGCCGGCAGACAGGCGGAGTATCGCAGATCAGTTTCCACAACTCTTTTCCGGCGGCACTGCAGTATTGAGTGATGAGATTTCCTGCTTGAGAAATGAGTTGGGACAAGTTGCAGTTTTTGTTTTCAAACTCTTTGAGCATATACAAGTTGTGATCTTTTGCCGGGATGCCGCCAAGCATAAGTTCCAGTTCACGGTCAAATTTTGAATTGAGGGTATTGCTCAAAGTTTCCAGCGAAATATCTCCATCATCCGGAGCATAGAATATTTTGCGGATCTCCCGGTCAAACATCCGGGAAATATACTGTTCCAGAGTTATCCGGCGGCGCAATCCGTGGACGATCCGGGCCTCCGGGGTGCTTTCTTGCGGATCTGCACCTTTGCGTGCTTCCTGATAGTAAAGCCACGCCTTGCGGGGACATTGGCTCCGCAGGAAATGGCGGTAATGCGACCAGGCGTGGAGCGGATATTCACAATATTCCATAGGGAAACACCCGCATTGCCTGATCTTCCCGGATCCATCCTTCGGTGTTTCCGGTGCTGATCCGGTACCACGAATTGCGTTTTTCGATCAGGATGGCGTCGCCGCCGGGATTGATCTTTTTGATGACTGAACCGGAATTTTCCACTGGAAGCGATCGCACTTCCACATTTTTACCGGTGATGATGAGGGAGTTCGCCGAATAGGAACTTTCACTCTGCTCCAATGCGGCAAGCAGTGTTATGACGATGAAAAACAGTATCGCTGCTGCGGTGCCCCACTTCCAGATGGTTCCGGCGCTGCTGCGCAGGATGACGATCAGAGAGAGCAGGAAAAATCCCGCCGCCGCCAGTGTCAGATATTGATCGGGACGGAAAAGCGAATCGCGCAATGCGGTCAACTGTCCGGTAAGATCGGAATTATCTTTTTCCGGAGCGAGCTGCAATTTTTCTTCAACGATTTTGAGGTTGGCGGCAGATTCCGCATCTCCCGGAGCGAGGCGCAGCGCCCGGGTGAACCAGACCCGGGCTTCCGGCAGGTCACCCAGTTGAAATGCGGTACAGCCCAGATTGTAGAGCAATGCCGGTGAGAGATGGTCGCTGGCAAGCTGCCGTTTGAATTCGACATCCGCCCGGCGGAAATCTCCGGAATTGTACGCGGTTACTCCCGCCGGAAGCGAGATCGTAATAAATATGACCACGATCAGCAAGGAAAGTTTTTTGAGAAATTTCAGCAGTTTATCCACTACCTCTTTTGAAGAATTTTTTTCAACCATTTCTCCGGGCAGAAATCCGGTGCTGGCGATATTGGCAAAGAACTCTTTGAGTTCCGGATCGTCGATCGCTCCTGCGATATCCGACGCAGTGCTTCCGGCGGGCAAGCCGCACAATTCAGCGATTTCGGAGATGCCGTGTTTTTCAATCACAGCCGCCGGATCATCGCCCTTTTTGAGTTCCCGGCAGAGCTCTTTTATTTTTTTTCGCAGCTCCCGGCGGCGGGTCAGGTTTTGCCGGGAGAAATTTCTGCCGAATTTCCGGATGAGCAGATCGATCATCAGCAGTAAGATCCCGCCGCAGATAAATAAAATGATGAGGCGGATATTATTTTTGATCAAAGGTATTTTGACCGGATCATTATCATCGGATTTGAGATAGTGTACTCCGGGGGCCGGGGGAGTCGGAACTTCCGGAGCTGTCCGGATCACCGGTGCCGGGGCGACCGCTTTTTTCTCAACGGGCGCACTCTGGTTTACATTGCCCGGAGTGACCGCCAGCGGCAGAGAAAATTCCGAAATTTCCCATTTGTTGGCAGCCGGATCGAAAGAACCGAGTTTGAAATCGACCTTTTTTTCGCCGACAGATAATGGTATCAGGGCGTAACGGATAAAGATTTTGCCATCTTTGCGGATGGTTTCCGGAGGATAGACCCGGAAGCCGGAAAATTCCAGCTGCGGTGCTTTCAAAAGAGTGCTGTCCGCATCAACACTCTGCGGGGCGAGGGTTATCTCCAGTTCGGCGATCTCTCCGCTCCGGCAGGTGCCGCTGTTGAGTTTGGCGGAAATTTGCCACTTGCCGGAAATTCCCGGATCGAAGACCCCCGCCGGAAGCGGCGGCAACGGCAGTACCTTGAATCCGGAACTGTCTTTCAACACTAAATTTATGCTCTCCGGGCGGCCGAAGTGGCTGGCATTCCGTAAAAAACTTCCGAAAAAGTCATCGTCAAAATTATCCGGTGAACTTTGCCGGAGTTCCCGAAGCGAGAGATTTACCACCGCTTCCGGGAAATACTCTCCGCCGGCGGTCGTCCGGGCAGAGATTTTGAATGGAAAGACGGTGAATTCGTGATCTTTGACATTGGCGGTGTAGGGGGAAAGCTGTTCGAGCGATCTGCCGGTGCGCTGATCTTTGAGAATTATGGCGTTTCCGGTGTTTTCAAATGATGCTAAGGCAAGGTCGAGCAGCTGATAGTTTTCCGGAATAAAAAGTTCCAATATAAAGTCGATCTTTTCTCCGGGGCGCAGCGGACGGTCGGGGGAACTGGTCAATTTGCCGAAAGGTTTCGGCGGAGCATTTTTGTCCGGTTTACGAGTGTTGGGCGGCAGGATCTCCAGCACGGTCGGTTTGCTGGACAACTCCTGAGCGCCGTTGCGGATCTTAAAGGGCGGGATCTCCAGTTTTCCCGCTTCGACGGTCTGCAGCTGCCGGACAAATTTGTAGGTGACCTGCGGAGTTCCGTTATTGGTAACGCTCATCCGGGTACTGTCGGAACGCATATTGTAGTTCCATTTCGCCTTGCCGGGAAGTTCCGGCAAAACAAGTTCGGTGCGGTTGCGTCCGGAAACATTGGCAGAAACTGTAACATAAACACTTTCACCGGCTTCGGGGCGGGCGGGGCGGAACGATATTTGAATCTCCCCGTTGGCGAAAACGGCAAGGGTGAAGCCCAACAGTATCAGAGAAATTGCTTTTTTCATCATAATCATCACCAATCCTTATCCACTTTTTTCAGCGGAGTGCCCCGGGAGTTGCGCTGACGCAGATTTTTGCGCATGGGGGCGGTTTCGTCGTCGAGCATTTGCAATTGCTGTTCTGCGTTGCGCTGTTTTTCCTGACGGCGCTGCTCTGCGGAATTTTCTGCTCCGGCAGAATTTTTTTCCTCTTTCTGATTTTTCTTATCGCCTTGTTTATCAGACGGTTGCTCTTTGGGTTCCGACTCCGGTTTGCCGAGAGATTTTGCGGCATTTTCCAGATGTTTTTGAATATCTTTGGAAGCGGGATCTTGTTGTTGTTTGCGGGCGGCTTCTTCCAGTTCTTTCCGGGCCCCGGCGGCATTTTGACGGAGTTTTTCCTGCTTCAAATCAGCGGCCTGTTTTTCCAGTTCGGCTGCGCTTTGAGCGGCCTGCCGGATTTGCTGCTGCTGCTGATTCTGCTGATTTTTTTGATCCTGCTTATCAGACTTATTCTGCTGCTGCTTATTCTGCTGTTTTTGCTGATCGAGGGCATTTTGAGTTTGTTTGCGGGCATCTTGCTGTTGTTTTTTCAACTCTTCGATCTGTTTTTTGAGTTTCTGCAGCTGCTGCAGATCCAACTCCAGCTGGCGCAAATTGGAACCGCTGCTGACGGCGACCGGATGTTCAGTATTCAATACCTGATCGTAGAGCGATTTGCTGTTGTTGAATTTTGCTTCGGCACCTTTGAGCTGTTCAAGGGCGGCATCCGGCTGCTGCGCCGAAAGAAGCTGCTGTGCTTTGCCGGCAATCGCGCGTCCGGCAGAGTGAGAGGCGGTACCCAGATTGTGCAGGGCGCGATTCTGCAGATCCTGATTTCCGGCGGCTTTACTTATCACCTCTTCGTAGAGTGCTGCCGCTGAATCATCGCCATTGATCTGCCGTTCTCTTGCCAGATTGTAAAGCTGAAGCGCATTTTCCGGGAGCGGAGGATCCTGCTGTTTCGGGGCGGTTTCTCCGGCATTGGTCAAAGCGGATACACCGAGCAGAAGTATCAGTATCAGATTTTTGGCTTTGTTCGGAATCCTGCTGTTTTTTCCGGGGGCTTCTGAAATCACTCCGGCGATCAGAAGCAAAATGAAACCTGCGGCAAAGAACCACGGAAATTTGTCATCGATCTGATAACTCGTTCCGGATTGCCGTTCACGGCGGGTGAGTTTCTGTAAAGCGGATTCGATGGCGGCAAATCCGGTGTCGCCGACGGTACTTCTCACATAGATCCCTCCGGTCCGGGCGGCGAGCTGGGCGAGGGAGGTTTCGTTGAGTTTGCTGGAGGCGACGGAGCCGTCATTCTGCCGGATGAACCCGCCCTGACCGTCCGGTACCGGGGCGGCAACCGCCGGATCACCGAATCCGGCGATGATCAGCGGAATACCGGAAGATTTGAAATCGGCGACCAACCGCTCCGCATTGCCGCTCAAAGCATCTCCGTCGGTCAGCATCAATACGGCATTTGCGGAACTTTCGGCTGATTTCAGCGTCCGGTCGGCGCTCCGCAGCGCCCGTTCGATATTGGTGCCTCCCAGCGGGACGGTGTCGGTATCGAGTTCGTTGATGTACTCGTTGAATGCGGTGTGGTCGGCGGTCAGCGGACAGCTCAAAAAGGCATTGCCGGCAAATGCGATCAGGGCAAAGCGGTCGCCGGGGGAAGCGTTGACGATCTCCCGGAGCAGAAATTTGGCCTGTTCCATCCGCGACGGCGGCAGATCGGTCGCCCGCATACTTTTGGAAACATCAAAGAGAACGATGATGTCTCTGCCGGAACTTTTTAGCGGCAGCGGAAGTTTTTTCCAGTAAGGGCGGGCGATGCCGCAGATGATGACGGCCGCACCTGCCAGATAGAGGATAAGTTTCCAGAGGCGGGCAGTTTTGGAGAGGTGCAAAGAATCCGGATCATCGGCATTGTTCCCGAGCAGAGCGGCGAGCAGCCGTTTTTTTCTTCTGGCGGCGGCGGCGTAGAGAAATACTATCAGTATCAGTACTGCCGGTACCAGAAGCAAAATGTATGGTTCTGTGTAGTTCATTTACGAATTTCTCCTCCTCGTTTTCTTCACCAAAGAATATAATCACAAATGAGCAAAAATCAAGTTGCCGCCAACTCATTTTTTGCCATTTCAGTGAAGCAGAGTGCCGGGAACGGGGATTTTCAGAATGCAGAGTGGCCCGGAGTGCGGGCGAGAGTTATGACCGTCACCGAGGCCGGTTTCCCTGCCAGCAGCGTTTCCGTTGCGGCGTGCAAAGTGGCTCCGGTGGTCAATACATCGTCGATCAGCAGGATGTGACGGTCTCTGACAGATTCCTTTGATTTCAAAATGAAACTTCCGGCAAGTTCACGGTGTCGGTCGTTCCGGTTTCTCCGGGCCTGATGGGAACGTTTCCGGATCCGTTTCAGCGCCTGAATGTGCGGGATATTACACCTGACAGAGACGATTTCCGCCAGAAGCTGACTCTGATTGTAACCCCGGGTGAACTGCCGCATAAAGTGCAGAGGGATCGCCATCACCAGATCGGCTTTGATCCCGGAAGCGATGATCTTTTCAGCGAGCAGTATTCCGAAAGGGCGGGCAAGTTCCGGGCGGTTGTGGAATTTGAAACTGCGGATCGCACTTTTGGCATATTTCCGGTAGGGCATCAGAGTATGAGCTTTTTGCCACGGCCGTTCCGGTTCGGCGATACATTGGTCGCAGACTGCCAGAGCGCCGGTCATTTTGCCGCCGCATCCGGGACAGCACGTTTCGTCAGGTGCGAGCAGCTCCAATCGGGTCAGGCAATCTTTGCAGAATCCGTTGGGTTCTTCGGGATCGTGTTTCCGGCACAGCGGGCAGGGCAGCGGCAGGATTTTTCTGCATGCGGAAAATAATTTTTTCAAAAACGGCATATTCATAATAACCTAAAATAGCCTCCGGAGGAAATTTTTTCAAGCCGATTTGAACGGAACTCCGGGAATTTTTTTATTATACCATTGTAATATCGCCACGGCGGAGTTATGTTATAGTGTCGTTATATTTTATAAACTTTATGCAAGGAGCAAATAAAATGAGTGATGCTTATGTCGTGAAACGGGCGGCTTCCACCATCGCGCTGGATGCCGGATGGGATTCTGAACTCTGGCAGAGTGCCAATGAACTCAAAGTCGATTACCGCTTTGACCGCGGCGGCAACTTCACACCCGATGTCCGCATCCGGATGCTCTATGATGATCATCGTATCTGCGGTATGTTCCAGGTGAAAGATCAGTATGTGGTCTCCCGCGCCCGCCACAATCAGGAGCAGGTCTGTCAGGACAGCTGCGTGGAATTTTTCGTCACCCCCGGCAATGCTGAACGCTATTTCAACTTTGAGATGAATTGCGGCGGAACCATTCTGCTCTACCACATCAAGAATCTTTTTACCAAAGAGTATGACAAGGTTCCGGAATACGATCTGGCGACCATCGAACGCTATCACACTCTGCCCAAATTCATCGACGAAGAGATCACTGAACCTGTTACCTGGTACCTCGGTTTCGGTATTCCCATTGCCCTCTTTGAGAAGTATTCCAAGATCGATCCGAATCTTGCCGGTCAGGTCTGGAAAGCCAACTTCACCAAGTGCGCCGATCATTGTTCCCAGCCGGCATGGCTCAGCTGGCAGCAGTTTGAAAAATGCAGCTTCCACCAGCCCGAACTGTTCGGCGATCTGGTCTTTGCCTGATCGTCCGCTGTGAGGTGAAATATGATCAATGAAATCATAACTCTGCTCTGCCCGATCAATGCCGCTCCCGGCAAAGGCGCCGAGATGAAAGCGGCTTTGCAGGAACTTGCCGCCGCCACCGTTCAGGAAAGCGGCAATATCTGCTACCGTCTGCACACCACCGATGACCCGGATGAATTCATCATCTACGAACAGTGGAAAAATCAGGCGGCGCTGGATGCCCATATGGCAACGGAACATCTTGGCAAATTCCTTGCTGACGAGAAAAAACTTCTGGCAAAACAGCCCGCCGGAAGATTTCTTAAAGAGTTCATCTGACATTGAGGTTCCCTGTGGCTTCGATCCGGCAAGAACATGATCTGGCAAGCGGCAAATTTATCGCTTTGCGCAAATTGGAATACGTTGACCGCCGCGGCGTCACCCGCTTCTGGGAGAGTGCCGACCGGGTCAACGGTTCACCCCGTTTGAGTTCCCGTCCGGCGGCGGTGCTGATCATTGCCAGAATCGTTCCGGATGACGAATTGCTGCTCATCCGTCAGTTCCGTCCTCCGGCTGGAAAATTCATGATCGAATTTCCCGCCGGACTGGTCGACCCCGGCGAAGACATCGAAACAACTGCCCACCGGGAACTTTATGAAGAGACCGGTTATCAGGGAAAGTTTCTCTTTGCTACCAATTCCGGATTCAGTTCCCCCGGGTTGACCGGCGAATCGGTCGCAATATGCGCCATTGAGATCGACGGAAAAAATTATCCGGAGATCCCGGAAAACCATCAGGAAGAGTGTGAAGATATCGAAGTGTTCCGGGTGCCGGTGGAGCAGCTTGAACAATTTGTCCGGCTTCAGGAAGAAGCCGGATGCGGTGTCGACAGTAAACTCCATACCTTTATCGCCATGCGTAAATTGGGTTGGTAACGCTTCCGGAGCAGGATCATCATGCTGGAAAATATCACCATCCGGGGCGCTTCCCAGAACAATCTGCAAAATTTTGACGTCGTCATCCCGCGCAATAAACTGACGGTCATCACCGGACTTTCCGGTTCCGGCAAATCCAGTTTGGCTTTTGATACGCTTTACGCCGAGGGCCAGCGCCGCTATGTGGAGAGTCTTTCCGCGTATGCCCGGCAGTTTCTGGATCTGATGCAAAAGCCCAAAGTCGAACACATCGACGGACTTTCTCCGGCGATCGCCATCGAACAGCGCAGCGCCGGCGGTACGCCCCGTTCCACCGTGGCAACGGTCACGGAAATCTACGATTATCTGCGTTTGCTTTATGCTCACACCGGTCATCCGCATTGTCCGGAGTGCGGGAAGGAACTTTCTTCGCAATCTGCCGAAGCGATCACATTGCAGTTGCTCGCACTCAAACCGGGTTCCCGGCTGACGTTGCTCGCTCCGGTAATTTCCGGACGCAAGGGCGAACACCGGGATGTGATCGATCAGCTGAAAAGTGACGGCTTTGTCCGTGCCCGCATCGACGGTGAGATCGTCATGCTGGATGATCTGGAGGAATATCCCGCCAAAACCCGCCGCCACACCATCGAAGCGGTGATCGACCGCTTGATCACCGGAGATATGGAACGCTCCCGGCTGACCGATTCGGTGGAAACCGCTCTGCGCCGTGGTGACGGCGTGCTCAATGTGCTGTTGTCCGGAGAAAATGCCGAGTTTGAAGAAAAAAGTTTCTGCGAAAAACTTGCCTGCATCGATTGCGGAGTATCTTTCGGTGAACTGCTCCCCCGCAACTTCAGTTTCAACTCACCTTACGGTGCCTGCCGCTGCTGCAACGGTTTGGGTATCCAGTTGTGCATGGATCCGGAAAAGGTGGTTCCCGACCCCACGATTTCCATTCGCAACGGAGCGATCCCCGGTTGGCGCCGGGGGCCGCGTCATCTTATAATCTACTACAATATGATATTGCGGAAGTTCGCCGAACAGTTCGGCAATGAAAAACTTCTGACCGTGCCATTCAATCAGCTTCCGGAAGATTTCAAACACAAACTCCTCTACGGTACCGGAGAGGAGTGTCTGGAATTCGACTACTACATGCACGGCAAAAAATATCATTGGAACAAACCCTTTGAGGGCGTTCTGGAAAATCTCACCCGCCGCCTCGCTGAAACCGATTCCGATTCAGTAAGAGAGCGGCTCAGTTCCTACCAGATCCCCCGCTGTTGTCCGGAGTGCCGCGGCGAACGGCTCAATCCGGTTTCGCTCGCCGTTACCGTCGGCGGCTTGTCCATCGCTCAATTCAATGCATTGAGCATCGCCCGGGCAAGAGAATTCATCGATAAACTGGAACTCAACGCCGAAGAAACTCAAATCGCCGGAGAGATTTTGAAAGAGATCCGCAGCCGGTTGACCTTTCTCTGCGATGTCGGATTGAATTATCTGACCTTGAACCGGGTGAGTTCCACGCTTTCCGGCGGAGAGGCTCAGCGCATCCGGCTCGCCACCCAGTTGGGATGCGGGCTGGTCGGAGTGCTGTATATTCTGGATGAACCGTCCATCGGATTGCATCAGCGGGACAACGATATGCTGCTCAATACTCTGGGGAAACTCCGCGATCTGGGCAACACCGTGCTGGTCGTCGAACACGACCTCGACACCATCCGCCGTGCCGATTATCTGCTCGATCTCGGCCCCGGTGCCGGTGTCAACGGCGGCAGATTGGTGGCGCACGGTACTCCGGACGAAATTCCCGCCTTCCCGGAATCGCTTACCGGAGATTATCTTGCCGGACGCAAAGAGATCGCCGTTCCGGAAAAACGCCACCCCGGCAATGGCAAATTCATCACCATCAAAGGTGCGGAATTTCACAATCTCAAAAAGGTCGATGCCAGATTCCCGCTGGGGACATTCACCTGTGTCACCGGTGTTTCCGGTTCCGGAAAATCCAGTCTGGTCAACGGTATTTTGGTGCGGGCGCTGAACCAGCACTTCAATATCCAGGATGAACTGCCCGGCAAATGTGAATCAGTTTCCGGTCTGGAACACGCTGACAAAGCGATCATCATCGACCAGAGTCCGATCGGCCGCACTCCCCGTTCCAATCCGGCGACATATACAGATGCCTTCACCATTATCCGCAAACTTTTTTCGGAACTGCCGGAGGCGAAGATCCGGGGATACAGTCCGGGACGATTCAGCTTCAACGTCAAAGGCGGCCGCTGCGAAGAGTGTTGCGGTGACGGCATCAAACGCATTGAAATGCAGTTCCTTTCCGATGTTTTTGTCACCTGTTCGGCTTGCGGCGGGAAACGGTTCAATTCGGAGACTTTGAGCATAAAATATAAAGGCTTGAGCATCGCTGATGTGCTGGATCTTTCCATCGATCAGGCGGTGGAACTCTTTACCAATATCCGTCCGCTGGCGCGCAAACTGGAAACGCTCCAACTGGTAGGACTTGGTTATTTGAAACTGGGTCAGAGCGCCACCACTTTGTCCGGCGGCGAGGCCCAGCGGGTGAAACTTGCCGCCGAACTTGCCCGGGTGCCCCGGGGACACACCGTTTATATTCTGGATGAACCAACCACCGGACTGCATTTGGCGGACATCGATCAATTGCTCAAAGTTCTCTTTAAACTCCGTGATTTGGGTAATACCGTGATCGTCATCGAACACAATCTCGATGTCATCAAAACTGCTGACCACATCATCGATCTCGGACCCGAGGGCGGTGACGATGGCGGCAGGGTGATCGTTTGCGGTACACCGGAGGAGATCGTTCATAATTCAACCAGCCACACGGCGCGGTTTCTGGCGCCCTATCTGCAATCATGATCGCCCGGGTAATCACAGACATCGCATTGGATCGGGAATTCGATTATCTGGTGCCGCCGGAGTTGGAAAGTTCCATCCGTCCCGGCAGTGCTGTGGAAGTTCCTTTCGGTTCGGTTCTGCGCAACGGTTACGTTCTGGAACTGGTTGAAAAAAGTGCTTTCGCCGATCAGGGAAAACTCAAAAAACTTGCCGGATTGTCCACCCGGCGGGCGCATATTCCCGAACAGTTGATAACTCTCGGCAAATGGATGGCCGAATACTATTGTGCCACGCAGGAACATGCCATCAGAACATTGCTTCCGGCGGCAGTCCGCAGCGGAAAAGTCAAATCTCTGGTTTCCCGGGTCTTTTATCTGCCCGATCAGGCCAAAGCGGAGCAGTTCATCATCGACAATGCCGATGCCAAGCGGGTGGTGAAACGGGTCGAAGTGTTGAAATTGATGCTCAAAATACACGAGGGGACCCTTACGGAAATTTCCGGTCATCCGGAATATTCACCCGGGGCATTTGATGCTCTGCGCAAAGCCGGTCTGATCGGATTCCGGGAAGAGGCATTGCGCCGGGATGTTTTCGGTGATGTGGAGGTCGTGCCAGGCAAGCCGCTGGATCCGACCCCCGATCAGGCGAAAGCTCTGGAGATGATCGATGGGATGCTCGACAAAAAGGTTCCGCAGCACGTATTGGTGCTGCACGGAGTGACCAACAGCGGCAAAACTGAAGTCTATCTGCAAAGCATTGCCAATACTATCAGCCGGGGCAAATCGGCGATCGTGCTGGTGCCGGAAATTTCGCTGACTCCGCAAACGGTGCGCCGTTTCCGGGCCCGCTTCAAAGATCAGCTCTGCGTTTTGCACAGCCGGCTCTCCGACGGTGAACGCTTTGACGAATGGAACCGGATAAATTCCGGCGAAGCCCAAATCGTCATCGGCGCCCGCTCCGCACTCTTTGCTCCCCTGCGGAATCTGGGGCTGATCGTCGTCGATGAAGAACACGAATCAAGTTATAAGCAATCCGAATCCCCCCGTTATATGGCACGGGATGTGGCGGTGATGCGGGGAAAATTGGAAGATGCCGTAGTCATTTTAGGTTCTGCCACTCCTTCGGCGGAATCGCTTTACAATGCCCGGCAGGGCAAATTTCTCCTCTGCCGTATGGCTTCGCAGGTCGCCGACAAACCCAAACCGCTCATCCGGATCGTCGACCGGAGATTGGAGCCGATCCCCGAACCGGGGAACAGCAATCTTTTTTCTCCGGTACTCATCGATGCGGTGCAGGAAAGATTGGAACGTGCCGAACAGACGATACTTTTTCTCAACCGCCGGGGATATGCCCGGAGTATGAGTTGTCCGGCGTGTGGTTTCGAGGCACGTTGTCCGGATTGTTCGGTCAACTACAACTACACTTACAGCCGTCGCCGGGAAATTTTGAGCTGCCACCTTTGCGGAGCGGTGATACCGGCTCCGGCATCGTGTCCGGATTGCGGATTTCAGGATATCCGTTTCCACGGCAGCGGTACGGAGAAACTGGAAAGCTGCGCCCACGGCGTCTTCCCCGGCGCCCGGATCGGCAGAATGGATTCCGATACCATGCGTTCATCGGCGGATTACGAGGTGGTGCTGGATAAGTTCCGCCGCGGTCAGCTGGATATTCTGGTCGGGACCCAGATGATCGCCAAAGGTTTGCACTTTCCCGGGGTGACGCTGGTCGGTGTCATCAATGCCGATCACGGTTTATCCATGCCGGATTTCCGGGCGGCGGAACGGACATTCCAGCTTTTGACCCAGGTGGCGGGCCGGGCGGGACGGGGCGACCGCCGGGGTGAAGTGATTTTTCAGACCTCCAAGGACAGCGAAGTGCTGCGTTTTGCTTCGGAACTGGATTTTGAAGGCTTTGAGGAGTTCGATCTGGAGTTTCGGAAAATGCTGGATTATCCCCCTTATTCCCGGATGATCGCCATTGTTTTCCGGGGCGAAAATGAGGCCGAACTTGCCGAATTCGCCGCCAATTTTGCTGCCGCTCTGGAACCCTATAAACATGACCGGCTGCGGATAACTCCTCCGGCTCCGGCACCGATCGAAAAGATAAAAAATAAGTTCCGCTATCTGATGACGGTGCGGGGAAATGGATTGAAGATCATCCGCGAGGCGATCCGGGTACTCGCTTTGCACCGGCCTCATCCCAAGGGCATCGACATCGCAGTCGATGTGGATGCTCAATATCTGATGTGAGCATCATTAACGATCGAACGGGCGTTTTCAATATCCGATCTGATCTGATTTTTGAGCATTTCGATCGAATCAAATTTGCAGATATCCCGGAGTTTGCGGATCAGAGTCACCTTTTGCTTTGTTCCGTAGAGATTGCCGGAAAATCCGATCAGATGGACTTCGATGCGTCTTTCTTCTACGCTGTAGGTCGGAGCCGGGCCGATATTCAATACGGCAGGATATATCGTGCCGTCGATTTGTACGCTTCCGGCATAAACTCCGTCGGGTACCATAACGCCGTATTCCAGTTCGATATTGGCGGTGGGGGCATTCAGATCTTTGCCAGCGGCATGCATCCCGCTTTGGACGGTGCCGTAGATTTCCGGATAAGTTCCGTAAATGCGGCGGATCTCTTCAAACTCCCCGTCGGCGGTCAATTTTCTCAACCAGGAGGAACTGACGATATTCTCGCCCGCTTTGATTTCGGGGACCGGGATGAATTCGATGCCGCTGTTCCGGCAGAATCTGCTCAGCAAATCCCGGTTTCCGGAGCCGTTTTTACCGAATTTCCAGTTGCTCCCGACGCAGATACCGGCTATTTTGAATAATCCGCAATCCCGGAGTTTTTGCAAAAACGCTTCCGCATCCCACCGGGCGATCTCCGGGGAAAAATTTATCCGGGCAACAAAATCGGCACCGCATTTCTGCAGCTCCTCTACCCGGCGTGATTCCGGCATGAGCAATTTCAACGCATCATCGTTGCCCAGCACCTGACGGGGATGGGGGATGAACGTCACCACTCCGGTACGGCATTGGAGACGGCTTGCCAATTCAACTGCCGAAGCGATCACCTTGCGGTGTCCGGGATGCACTCCGTCGAAAACACCAAGGGCAATAACCGCCTTTTCGTCCGGAAAAACCGGATTTGTTGTAATGATTTTGATGAAATTGTCCATAAAAAATTGAATTCCCTGCAATCAAGCCATATATTATACACCATAAACATCAACTATGCAACAGGAAATGTTATGAAAACTGTATTATATCCCGGTTCATTTGACCCTTTTACCAATGGGCATCTGGATCTGGTGACCCGTGCCGGACAGCTTTTTGATCGGGTGGTCGTCGCCGTGGCGGTGAATTCTGCCAAAAATCCGCTCTTTACCATGGAAGAGCGGTGCGAACTCATCAGGGAAAGTTGTGCCCATCTCAATAATGTGGAAGTGGTCTCGTTTCAGGGATTGCTGGTCAACGCTCTGGACAAGTTTCACGCCGATGCCGTATTGCGCGGATTGCGGGCATTTTCCGATTTCGAATATGAACTGCAGATGGCTCTTTTGAACCGTAACCTCAAGGCCCAGTGCGAAACCATCTTTATGATGCCGACCTTGAAAAACTCTTTCGTCGCCTCCAGTCTGGTCAAAGAGGTGGCAAAACTCAAAGGCGATTTTGAGCAGTATGTCCCCGAAGCGGTGGCAAAAGCGGTCAAAGCAAAACTCTGGTCATGAAAAATCTTCTTCTGGCAAAAATGCAGATGGTTCTGGAAATTCTGGCGCAGAGCGGCAGAGTTTCCATCAACGAACTTTCTGAAAAATTGAATATCCCGCTGCCGACCTTGAGCCGGCTGCTTTCGGATATGTGCGAGATGAAGCTGATCGAAAAGATCAATTACTATCAGGTCGCGCCCGCCGCCGGGATGATCCGGTTCGGAGAATGTGCCAGAAAAAACTCTTTTCTGGTGCAGAACGCAACTCCCATATTGAAGCGTTATGCAGATAATGTGCAGATGTATTTTTGCCTTGCTGCATTCGACAACAACACCATGTTTGATCTTTACACCTCCGGCGGTTCAGAATACAGCACCAATCTTATCTGGGATACCGGTTTGGCGCTGGTACTGATGGAACGCGCAGGATTAAGTGAATCCGAATGTACTGAGCTTTTCCGGGACAGTACCCCCGGATGTTCAAACACCGATCTGATGATCTTTGAGCGGGAGATGGATTCAGTGCGGCAATCCCGGTACGTTTTCCGGACCAATACAATGCGTCGCTGGAGTTGTGCATACAGTTTTGTTTACCGCGACCTGGTGTGCGGATTCTGCATTTACGGGCAGGCTCCGGAAAACCGTTCCCGGGAAAAATTTGTTTTGGATTGTGCAAGGGTGCTGTCTCATATAACTTCAGCACTTGATAAGGAGTGAGCTTATGTTGGAAAAATTGAAAGAACTGTTTGAAAAATATCCTGATCGCTGTTGTCTCGTCATCGTTGCTCTGGCGGCGGTGCTTCCTTTTTTGCCTTCTTTGCATTTTGCGCCGTTTATATTTGACGATAACGCATATATCGGACAGGAGTATCTTTTCAGTTTTTCCTGGAAAAATATCAAATATCATCTGACCAGCAAAACGGTTGGACTTCATTCGCCGTTGGTGATGTTGAGTTTTATGCCGGATTATCTGCTGTGGGGCAAGGAACTTTTTCACGGCGGCGCCAGATTTTTCAATATTCTGCTGCATTGCGGTGGAATGATGCTTTTTTATCTGATTTTGCGGAAGCTGGTCTGGCAATTCAAAGATGGCAGAGAGCTGTCGTTTCCGCCGGCGGCAGCGATGTTTGCCGCAGTTGCCGCCGCCTGCCATCCTCAGCGGGTCGAATCGGTCGTCTGGCTGGCTGAACGCAAAGATGTGCTGGTCGTAACATTCGGATTGGCAGCGATCTACACCTTTATTGAAGCATACCGTAAAAAACGTATTCCGATCGCTGCTCCGGTGCTGCTGTTTTTATCACTGTGGGGGATCAAGCCGATGATGATCAGTTTGCCGCTGATTCTGACGGTCGGCTGGATCGCTGTCGAAAAAAGATGGGATTTCCGCAAGGCGTTGCGTGATCTTTCGGGGGTTTATCTGGTAACGGTGGTCTATTTGCTGATGAATTTCAAGCTTTTTGCCGGATTTTCTTCTGATGCGATGGCCAATGCTGCCGGAAATTCCGGCGCGAGCCGGATCCCGCTTGCGGCGTACAATATTCTGCTTTATTTTTTCAAAACGCTCTTTCCGGTAAATCTGAATCCGCTCTATCCGCTTCAGGTCCCGGCGGAAATCTCGTGGATTTTTCCGGTGCTGATACTGGTGATCATTGCCGCTTTGATCATCCCGGCGGTGCTTCCGGGAAATAACCGTGAACTTTTGGCCCGCACTTTACTGCCCTGCGGGATCATGTTCGGTCTGGCGGTATTTCCGGTTTGCAATTTGAAAGCCATCGGCAATGTTGACTTTGCGGACCGTTACAGCTATTTCCCCTCGCTTTTTGTCTGGGCGGCGGTGGCTGGTTCCGGAGTTCTGATCTGCCGGGAATATTTTCAATTCCGGAAACTTGCCGGGATCGTGTCCGGCGGTTATCTGGCAGTCTTACTGATTTTGACCGCCGCCTATATGCCCGCATGGAAAAGTTCAGAAAGTCAGCTCGATGCAATGCTCGATACCGGGTATCCGCACCTGACTGCGCTGAAACTTGCCGCTACCGCTGATTACAAAAACAAAGATTATGACAAGGTGATCAACTATATTCTGCTGTTGCAGGAGAGAAGCAAAGATAACCCCGCCGATCATGTTTTCTGCGAAGGTATGCTCGGCTTGGTGGCGATCAGGCAGGGACAAGTGCAACAGGGAATCGTCCGGATCAATAATGTTTTGAGCACTCCGGAATGGAGTTTTATTTCCCGGTTCCCGGATATGATTCGGGAATGTATTCTTACTTCTGCCACCTGGCATTTGCAGCAGGGGAAAAATCCGGAAAATCTCCGTTATGCCTCCAATTTATTCATTATGCTGAGTCAGGCAGCCGAGTCGTGGAGCATTCTGGAAAGTTTGAATTACCGCGGTGTTGCCATGATGCTCTCCGGGTGCTACGGTGAAGCAGAACAAATTTTCACGCAGGCTCTCAAATTCGCTCCGGGTGATAAAAACATCCAGAACAATTTGCGGCAGGTCCGTTTGAGAAAACAGAGATGATACCGGAATTTCCCGGAGCGGTCATCCGGTGATTTCAGAGGTGCGGATGAACCATCCGACCCGGCGCAGGGATTTTTCCCGGTAGCACTGCAGAACAACTTTTTCCAAACGGTTGTTGGCGGTGAATTGTTCCGGGTCTCCTTCGGTTTTTCCGAATACGAAGTAAAGCCCGGGATTCACTCCGGCAACCGCCGGATAAAGTCTGCCCCGGGTGATAAGTTTCGCCAGATTGGAATCGGGCAATTCCTCTTTCCATCTGGGATTGAATATCCATGATGCGCTCCAGATTATCCGGAAATTGCGTTCCGGCATATATTCTTTAAAAAATTCCAGCGCCTCTTTAAATGAACTTTCACAAAGTTTCGGAGTCATCCCTCCGCCTCCCGGGATGTGAAAAAAGAGCGTCCAGTCATTTGCTCCGGCAACTTTTTCCCAGCCGGATTTCAAGTCGATGGTTACTTGTTTGTTCAGCGCCAAACCGTGGTCAAAGTCTATCGGAATACCGGTGACCTGGGTGCCGTCGGTTTGAATTTTGGCAATGCGCACACTTTTTTCCGGAATATCGACCTGTTCGCCGTTTTCATCCAGCATGATACCGTCAGCACAAAATGCGATAACTTCATCATCTTTGCAATAGATCTCCGGAATGGTATCGGTAGTTTTGTGTACCACAAAATCAAATCTGCCGATCCGCCAGGTGGCGGTTTGGTTGTAATGGAGTAAAAAGAGCAGACTTTTGCTGCGCAGACCGAAGGCGCCATTGTACTCCTGCGCATAAAAAACGGTCGTTGAACCGATCCGTTCAGCTCCGGCTTTGCCGTATTTTTCCGGGAAACCTTCCCGGTGGGCACGGGCGATAAATCCCGGTATCAGCGACATGGCGGTCAACAGATAAAGCATTCCGGTGTCAACTCCGAGGACATCGATATTGTCGGTGAGTTTTCCGATTTCGATATTGCTCATCGGGTTCAAGGTCAGATAACGGTACAAGTGCCAGGAGAGTTGGCGCAATGGGAGATTATTTTGGATTTTTTCGGCAAATGCGGCGGTGAGTTCAAATTTTTCTTCCGGGAGTTTTGCCATTGACCAGTATTGGCGCAGGTAATTTCGCTGCAGAAAAAACGGTTTCCCGGGACAACTGGCGAGAGAACTTGCAGCTCCGGTATCGGGCAAGCCGTTACGTTTGATGATTTCAAGCATACGATGAACTCCTGTTTCTGTTGACAATACAGCGGTTAATATACATCTGAAAATATTTTTTTTCAACATACTGTATGCTTGAAAAGTAGGGGCTTTCGGTTTATATTATTGATTTGACAAGTATTTAAATGGAGTTATAAGAGATATTATGTTCGGAAAAAAAGAAAACACTCCGGAAAACCCGGAAAACAATAAAGTTCAGGAAGAAAAAGTCGATACCGTTCTCGATGATGCCAAGGAAGCTCCGGAAGCCGAAGCTGCAGAGCTTTCCGCCGAGGATAAACTCAAAGCTGAATTGGCTGAACTGCAGGCCAAATATCTTTATTTGCAGGCGGAATATCAGAATTTCCGCAAGCGTTCCGTCCGGGACATCGCCGATGCCCGCAGTTATGCGGTGGCTTCCACATTGGTTCCTTTCCTCTCGGTGGTGGACTATCTCGGTATGGCGCAGAGTGCCGCCGAGCAGTCCGACAATCTGGAGGCCCTCAAGCAGGGTATGAATATGATCATCGGTGAATTCGACAAAGCTCTGGATGAACTCGGCGTCAAAAAGATGAAAACTGCCGGAGAAAAGTTCGATCCGGCGCTGCACGATGCGGTCGGTTATGAGAAATCCGAAACCATTCCGGAAGGTATGATCATCCGGGAATGGAGCGGCGGTTTCACTATGGGCGAAAAACTGTTGCGTCCCGCCCGGGTGCTGGTTTCCTCCGGCAATACCCCGGATGAAGTTCCCGCTGAAGAGGCGAAAAAAGAGGAGTAAGTCATTATGGCAGACTATTACGAAACACTCGGCGTGGCAAAAGGTGCCAGCGCCGATGACATAAAAAAAGCGTATCGCAAACTTGCGCTCAAATATCACCCCGACCGCAATCAGGGCAATAAGGAAGCGGAGGAGAAATTCAAAGAGATCTCCATCGCCTACGAGACTTTGAGCAATCCGGAAAAACGCCAGCAGTATGACCAATTCGGCCACGATGCCTATACCCGGCAGGGTGGCGGCGGCGGAGCCCATGATTATCAGCGGGCACAGGATATATTCAGTCAATTTTTCGGTGGTGGCGGCGGTTTCAGTTTTGAAGATCTTTTCGGCGGCGGCGGCCGTTCCCGGCGTGACCCCAACGCTCCCCGGCGGGGAGATGATCTGCGTTACGATCTGGAGATCGACTTCGAAGATGCCATGTACGGCGTCGAAAAGACCATCGATATTGCCAAAATGGAAAGCTGCGATGAATGTCACGGTTCCGGCTGCGCCGAGGGCAGCGGCAAGAAAACTTGTTCCCGGTGCGGCGGCAGCGGTACTTACACCGTTTCCCAGGGATTTTTCAGCGTCCGTCAGACCTGCCCGGTTTGCAGCGGCAGCGGTCAGGTTATCGAAAAACCCTGCCGTAAATGCCGCGGCCGCGGTCAGGTGCAGGTGAGCAGACAGCGTATCATCCGGATCCCCGCCGGTGTGGATACCGGTTCGCAGCTGCGTGATTCCGGTCAGGGCGGTGCCGGTGTGAATGGCGGTCCCGCCGGAGATTTGTATATTTTCATCCACGTCCGGAGCAATCCGGTATTTGAACGTGACGGCAATAATCTTTCTTGCAAGGTTCCGGTCTCTTTTGCCGTTGCCGCCAACGGCGGTACGGTGGAGGTGCCGACGATTTCCGGCAAGACCAAACTGAATATCCCTGCCGGCACCCAGCACGGACAGATCTTCCGGCTCAAGGGCAAAGGTGCGCCCTCGTTGCGCCGGGGTATGGGCAGAGGTGATCTGCATATCCAGATCATCGTGGAAACTCCGGTGAATCTTTCCAAAGAACAGAGAGAACTTCTGGAAAAATTCGCCGCATCCTGTTCTGAAAACAACACTCCCAAGTACAAAGAATTTGTCAAACGGGCCGGAAATTTCCTGCGTGGAGAGTAAAAAATGGCAAAAAAAGCTGCTCCTGATCCAACCTTGGCATCCAACCGCAAAGCATTTCACGATTACAATGTGATCGAAAAATTTGAAGCGGGTATCCAATTGACCGGCACCGAAGTCAAAAGCTGCCGGGCCCGGGCGATCCAGCTCAATGAAGGGTTTGCCAAAATCGAAAAGGGACAGCTTCTGCTTCACAATGTCCATATCGCGGCATATGATTTCGGGAACCGCTTCAACCACCAGGTCAAGCAGACCCGGCGGCTGCTGATGCATAAAAAAGAGATATTGAAACTGCATCAGTGGCTCGGTACCAAAGGCGGTACGCTCATTCCGCTGCGCTTCTATCTCAAAGGCGGACTGATAAAGGTGGAGATCGCCTATTGTCAGGGCAAGACCCATGCCGACCAGCGGGAAACTTTGCGGCAGCGGGATTCTGAAAAAGAGATGCGCCGGGCCATGCTCAAGTAATTTTTCACAACCAATAATCCGGGGATAATGCGATGTATAAATTTCTGACTCTTCTGGCGATCTTTTGTTTTTCCACACTCTGGGCAAAAGTCGAACTTGACGGCAAATTCAACTGGGATGACCGCAAAAAAGTTGAAAAGGTATGCACCGGTGTGGTTTATACCGGATTCAAACTGAAATCTCCCCGTTTGATCCGGGCATCGGCTGTCCGGGTCGATCTCCGGGCGGCCAGGTTCCGCTTCAAGATCACACCACGTGACAAGGACTGGGGAAAACCGATGCCGGACTACCCCAAAGGTATCGTCCGCACCCGCCGGGTCACTGCCCGCAAATTTATGGAAGATGCCGTGAAAAACGGCGAAAATATGATCCTTGCAGTCAATGGCAGTCCCTGGGGACCGTTTCATGCGCCGTGGACATTCAAGTACGCCGGAAATCAGGGTTTGATGGTCGCCGACGGCGTTATGGTTGCCGAGATCCGCAAAGGGCGTCCCTCTTTTGTCGTCTACAAAGACGGGAATATGGAGTTCCGGCTCTTTGTTCCGGGAGATGATATCAGCAATATTGCCCATGCCATCAGCGGTTTCGGTTTTGTCCTCAAAGAAGGCAATCTCACTCCCAAGGATTCTCCCAAAGCCAAACTTGCCCCCCGTACCGGTTACGGTCTTTCCAAAGACAAACGCTATCTCTACATCGTTGCCATCGACGGCCGTCAGCCCGGTTACAGTATGGGGGCGTCCACCTATGAAGTCGGACAATTTCTCCAGCATCTCGGCGCGCACAGCGGTTTGAATATGGATGGCGGCGGTTCGACGACGCTCATCGTCCGGAAAAATAAAAAACTGCTCAAACTCAACTCCCACGCATTCGGCGCCGAACGTGCAGTCGGCGGGGCGATGGGGATTATTCTGGAGAAGTGAAAAATTTTCCGTAACCTGATTGCAATGTCGCTTTGTGCGGTGTATATTTTCTGCGATCTATATATAAATTAATCCATTCAGGAATTTACAGATGAACTATTATCTCGGATTGGATATGGGAACTACCGGCGTCAAGGCGGCGGTGTTCGATAACTGCGGCAATATGCTCGGTTCCGGATTGACTGAATATACTTTGGAAACTCCCGCTCCGGATATTGTCGAACTGGATGCGGAAATTTACTGGAGTTCCGCCAAATCCGCCATCGCCGATGCGGTTGCCCAAGCGGGGATCGCAGCAGCTCAGATCCGGTCGCTTTCCATCACCGGACAGGCGGAAACATTGATCATGGTCGATGCCGACGGCAAAGTGCTGCGCAAGGCGATCGTCTGGCTGGATAACCGTGCTGCGGAAGAGGCGGCGGAACTCAATGAACGTTTCGGCGCAGAGGAACTTTTCCGTTTGTCCGGACAGACCGAAATGCTTCCCTGCTGGCCCGCTCCCAAGATACTCTGGTACAAAAAGCATGAACCGGAACTTTTTGCCAAAACCGCAAAATATCTGATGGTCGAAGATTTCATCGCCTATCGCCTCACCGGTAAATATGCCACTTGCGCCGGTCTGATGCCTTCGGCGCTTTACTATGACATCCGCACCAATGATTATGATCCGGCGATGCTGGAAGCTCTCGGCATCACCCGGGAACAGTTGCCGGAATTGAAAAATTCCGGAGAGATCATCGCCGAATGTATTGAAAATGATTCTCCGGTCGCCCCCGGAACTGTTCTCGCCGCCGCCCCGATCGATCATGTTTGCGGTAATCTCGGCAGCGGATGTTCCGGCAGCGGCATGATCTCCGAAACCACCGGCTGTACGCTGGCACTCTGTGCCGCATTCGATAAGATCGTTTACGACGAAGAAAAACGCTTGAGCACCTATCT